>Ga0114939_10000219_pt1 | contig 49557 bp, 43 predicted proteins | sample AshMeaCrysSpring_FD_87196 | JGI IMG/M metagenome (GOLD analysis project Ga0114939, IMG submission 87196) | Groundwater microbial communities from Big Spring, Nevada to study Microbial Dark Matter (Phase II) - Ash Meadows Crystal Spring | ecosystem: Environmental > Aquatic > Deep subsurface >...
CCTGAAATAACCATTAGAGGGGTCAGCATCCGCCGTATTGGCAGTTCTGCATCTATGCATCACATGAAAAATCTACTGCCCGCAAGGGGGTCAGTATGCTCCGGATTATCCACTCTAATTACGAACGCTTCGTTCAACGTCTCTTTTTGGTTGAAACAGCTGCAGGTTCATACACTTTTGCTGTATTCAGGTTCCCAACCTTCAAAATCTCGATGTCTTCCTGCTTAACTGGTCTGAACCCTTTGTAAGTGGCCGGAAAACCCGCCACGGTGGCTGTAATTCTCTTTCCCTCCAACAGTGTTTCAAATATCGGCTCCACCAATACATCAGCCCGCACAGTTTTAAGCGCATTGCTTACGGCAATTTGCTTTACCGCATCTATAGAACTGCCTGCGGCGGCTGTGGCAGTTCCTACAATCTTAATGGGAGAAACCTCCAGGTCGGCTAAAATAGGCCTGTGTATCACGCCAGGCCCATAGATATCCATGGTTTTAGCCGTGTTGGTTTTTGTAGTGGTTGAACAGGATATCAGAAAACTAAGCAAGAAAATGGGTAAGAAATGGTTTTTCATAGAAATGGATTATCTAATTGCCAGGCTCAATTTATTCACTCGCAGGCTCACTAAACGTATGAGCTTATTAGTAATAATAAGGGAAAGATTGCCTTATGAAAAATACCTAAAAGTGGGTATTTTTTAATCATTGGAAATTATAAGGAGTTTTAATTACAGCCTTGTATTTGGCAAGATTCTGGAAGCGCCATTATAAACTTACAATGTGACTCTTTAATGCGCCCACCCCTCTTCCGAACCAACCGCCTGCATTTTCATTATACTTTATTTTGCGCCAGCATTCGGCTCATACCAAGGGTTGAGTGCCAATTTGTGCACCGGATGCCAATGTCTGGATGCAGAAAATGATCGTGATAAATGAGGTATAGATTGATATGGATATTGTTGGCCGTCATTACCGGCGCGGCGCCCCTGCACCCGCTTGCAGCCCAGCAAGCAGATACATCGGCTGCCGGGCAACAGATGGCTGGTGCCACCCAACAGCCCGGTTGGGTAAAACGGGTGGCAAGCAATGCCTTCAACAACTATTTTAATGATACCACCGACCCGGAGAAAGCCAAGTTCCTGGTATATCCTACACTGGCCTATGCGCCGGAAACCAGCTGGGAACTGGGGCTTAGCAGCCTGATGCTTTATTATGCCCGCCGCGACACCACCAACCGCTTAAGCGAAGTGTCGGCCCTTATGTTTGCCACCCTCAACCAGCAGTATGGCGCCTGGTTCGACCATTTTTTGTATAGCCACCAGGATAAGTGGTTCTTTTTGGGGCGCATGCGTTTTCAGCGCTTCCCGCTACTGTATTATGGTATTGGCCCTTCCACCCTGGAAGAGGATAAAGTGATTGTGGATGCGGATTACGTGCTTATTAAAGAGCGGGTATTGCGCAAGATTCGTCCTAATTTCTTTGGTGGGCTCGAAATTGACTTTCAGCAGGTTAGCAATACCAGTATGGAAGCGGGCAATGGTTCGCTGCCAAAACCCCTCGGAGCCGATGGCAGCCGAAACATAGGCATTGGTGCGGGCCTGGTGTACGATTCGCGGCATAATGCGCTCAACGTACGCAAAGGGGCTTTTGCCGAGCTGGCCTACCTGCACTATAACCCAAAGCTGGGCAGCACCTACGAATTTCAGAACCTGAGCATGGATATGCGGTATTACCTGCCCGTTCGGCGAAACCAGGTATGGGCTACGCAGGTGTATGGACAGTTTTTGCAGGGCGATGTGCCGTTTAACCAAATGGCGCTGATGGGTGGCGAAAGCCTGATGCGGGGCTATTATACTGGCCGCTTTCGCGATAAAAACTACATAGCCGCCCAAACCGAATACCGCTTCCTGCCATTCTCATTCAGCAAACGCTGGGGTGCGGCCGTTTTTGCATCGGCAGGTACGGTGGCGCCCACCATAGGCGCTTTCAATTTCAAGCACATTAAACCTGCTGTAGGTGGCGGCATCCGCTATCTTATCTTCCCAAAAAAAGATATCTTCCTAAGGGGAGACTTTGGCATCACACCAGAAGGTATCAACTTCTATTTGTACACCGGCGAGGCGTTTTAATAAGCATGGTACACAGATGAAACAGGTAAAGCGGATTGGCGCGGAGGATGGAACACGGATGAAACAGATAAAACAGATTGGCGCGGAGGATAGAACGCAGATGGAACTGATAAAACGGATTGGCACGGAGTATTGAGCACGGATAAAACGGATACACTAGAAGGATTGTGGCACACAGATAAAACGGATACACTAGAAGGATTGCGGCACACAGATAAAACGGATAAAACGGATTGGCGCGGAGGATGGAACACGGATGAAACAGATAAAACAGATTGGCGCGGAGGATAGAACGCAGATGAAACAGATAAAACGGATTGGCACGGAGTATTGAGCACGGATAAAACGGATACACTAGAAGGATTGTGGCACACAGATAAAACGGATTGGCGCGGATCAGAAATTCAATCTCAAGACAGGTCCACGGCCAGCCGCAACAGTTGTGTTATCTTCTCCCTTCCCCAAAAATGCCGCAGGCGTTCCATCTGCGGGAAATCTGCGCTAATCTGCGGGAAAAAATAACCGCGAAGCATGGTACACAGCTTAAACGGATAAAACGGATTGGCGCGGATGCAATGACTATCAGCCAGTTCCTCACAGGCTACCGCTGCTACGCAAATGCGGGTCGTATTATTTGGCAATACCATCCGGCTAAAATGCAGTTCTTTGCAGGGCAAAGACTTTTCGTAAAATCCTACTTGTTTCTATGCCTCATCATATTTCCAAAAAAAGCAGCATCCTCCTCACCGGAGCCGCGGGCTTTATTGGCAGCGCCATGGCCGGCTATCTCAACGAACTGGGCTTTGAAAACCTGATACTGGCTGACGATTTTGGCCGCGAAGACAAACGCAAAAACTGGGAAGGCAAGGCCTACGCCCATGTGGTAGAGCGCTACAACCTGGAAGACTGGCTGCAGGCACACGACCCCGCCATTGATATAGTTATTCACCTGGGTGCCCGCACCGATACCACCGAGTTCAATTACGAAATACACGAGGAACTTAACGTGGAATACAGCCAAATGCTTTGGCGCTATTGCACCCAAAAGCAGATCCCATTCATTTACGCATCAAGCGCTGCCACCTACGGCGCTGGCGAACTGGGCTACAACGACGACCATGAGTTGCCCTTTATTTTGAAACCACTGAACCCATACGGCATCAGCAAAAACGAGTTTGACAAATGGGCTATTGAACAGGCCGGAGATGTTAGGCAGGATACATTGGACGAAGATGGGTGGGTGCGTGATGATGACCACCATACCCCTACAGCAGGTGGCACAGGTGAGACTCCTCCTTTTTGGGCCGGACTCAAATTCTTCAATGTATACGGCCCCAACGAATACCATAAGGGCCGCATGGCTTCGGTGATATGGCATTCGTTTAACCAGATAAAAAAAGACGGAGTCGTGAGGCTTTTCAAAAGTCATCGCCCCGATTTTGAAGACGGGCAACAGCTGCGCGATTTTGTGTATGTGAAAGATGTGGTGAAGGTGATAGCGTGGATGATGCATGCAGTTGACAGTAACAAGATGACAGATGACAGAAATGAGGTGACAGGGGGCGAAGACGGTGAAACCCTGTCATCTGAACCCTGGCTGTCATCTGGTCTGTACAACTTAGGCACTGGCAGGGCACGCAGTTTCTACAATTTGGCTGCTGCTACATTTCGTGGCCTCGACCTTGAGCCCAATATCGTGTTTATTGATATGCCCGAAGACATCCGCAACAAGTACCAGTATTTTACCGAGGCCAATATGGCCAAGTTGCGCGCAGCCGGTTACGCGGAGCCTTTTACCTCGCTGGAAGATGGGGTGGATGATTATGTGAGAAACTACCTGAGAATGGGGCTTTACTTATAAAAGCCCTCTGCAGAAAAACTTCGAGATTCTTCCTTCCTTTATTATTCAAAGACCTGAAAAATATGTCGCCCCGATGGGGCTTGCTCCAAAATCTTAAGCCTTGGTGCTTCTGAGTGTTAAGAAACCTTTGCCTTTCTTCGTGTCTTAGTGGCTAAAAACCCAGGTCACCTTGTGTTAAAAATTCAACAAGAGCTTAAGGCCTTGATAGCTACTGTATTATCAGCTTCTTCCTGTCGAGCACCGCTTTACTATCGCGCAGCAGCAGTATGTACATACCACGGGGCAAACCGGTGGTATTGATGCTGTTTTCAAACAGCTGGAACTTTTGCCTGCGCAGTTGTACACCCCGCATGTCATAAAGTTCCATAGTTACCTCATCGGTATAATCAATCAGCAAGGTGGGCATGGTACCGGCAGGTACGGGATTGGGGAAAACAATAAACCTGTTACCGGCAAAGTGGTATACCACTATCTCGTCGCTCAGTATCACACTGCCATCCAGCAGCACAATACGCAACCTGTAGTAATTACCTCCCGATACCAGGTTTGCATCGGTATGTTCGTAGGGCTGAGTTTGCTGTGGCAAGAATACTTTGATGGACGAATATGTGCCATTGACTCTTCTTTCAAAACTCACCTCCCGCACATTATACGTGGTACCTAGTGTAGCAGAAAGCAATGCAGTGCCATCGTTGTACACAGCGTAGAAACTTTTGATGTAGCATTCTACTCCCTGGAGGCTGCTCTTGAAAGTGAGACTGCGAGGGCCGGCAGTATTTCCAATCACGGACTCAACGGCAAAATAATCCGTTGCAGGTGAAGCAATCTTGTACACCAAAAAGGTATCGGCAGTATTGCGTATAGCTTGCAGCCTAATGCCGTAATAATTGAAAACCGTGTACCGCTGAGCGCCGGGTACCTTACTCCAGTACAGCAGTACACTATCGCTGCATTGCAGGCCTACCTGTGGTTTTGGAGTGGCTGCCACTGCAAATGTGTCGGAATAAAATACCTCTGCCCCTACCTCCATACGCAGCCTTGCGGTGTAGCCGATTGAAGCATTGGGCTTCCAAAGCATCAGGCTACTGTCGAGTAAAAGAGTATTAACCACGTTCACCGCACTACCCTGGCTCAGGTTTTCGACAAAGAGGTTGCCGCGGCTGCCGCTGCCAAAACTGTGCTGCCAGCGTACTATTACACCTTCGGAGGCATCTACCGGCCTTGTTGATACCGGGCTGGCAAAGGCAAAAGTGTTGGCCGGGGTTGCCTGCCAGGCCAGGCCAAATGCCTGTCGCTGGGTAACAAGCCTGCGGGGCTTTATGGTAATGGTATACGTGCCCGGGGTCGGATTCAGAAGACTCACCTGCTCCACATTGTTGAGGGTATCGGCCTTACGTACTGCAGGTTGACGCAGCGAATCGGGGTGCGGAAAACTATTGAGCACCCAGGGTAGCAAGGTAGTGCCATCAGGTTGCTTTACCTCCAGGTCCAGGTCGTTTTGCAGGCTCATAAAGGAGCCCGGTGCACCGGCGGTATCGCTCCAGCTTAGGGTTGCTGCCAAATGGCTTATGCCGGCTTGCACTTGTATGGTGGCGCTCCATGTTTGCCCGACGCCCACGCTGCCGGTAGCAAAACTGTTGGTTGTAGCCATCTGCAATGCCCGGTGTATGTTCAGCAAGCCGTAGCCCGTTACAAAGTCGGGGCCGGGCTCGCCGTTATCGGTACAACTGTTTATGAGCAGCGCCTTCACCAGGTCGGCCTGGGGCAGCCTGCCTGTTTGGGAGCGCAGTTGCTGTTGCAGCAGGGCGGCAGCGCCCGACACTATAGCGGCAGCGCCCGAAGTGCCATCTTCGCCAAATGCTGCCAGTTCGGGTTTCAGCCTCCCGTCAAAGGCAGGACCACGGCTGCTGCGGGCTTCCACCTGGTTCATTGAATCGGTGGCGGCCACGGCAATACTGTTTTTACTCATTTTGAAACTGCCGGTGAGGTTGGCCCATCCGCTCAGGCCCCGGTACTGGCCTGCAGTAGCGCTTTGCGTACCCGCATTGCCCGCGCTAAACACGTGCAGCAGCGTACTGTCGCTCCAGGTGCTGTGGTCGTAGGCTGCGCCATCCACACCATACTCGCTTTCCACACCCACACCATACGAGTGGTTTTGAATACTTACACCATACTGCCGGTACCAGGCTGCGGGCTCAGGCAGCAGGTTGGCAAAGCTGGTGCTGGTAAGGGTGCAGGCGGGAGCAATACCCCGGCCGGTAAGGCTACTATTGCCTGCACCGCCTATCATAGTAGCCATTGTGGATGCGTGGTTGGATAAGTTGTTGCTGGCAAAGCTTGTAACAAATGAACGTGGCGCATAATCAATATCAGCCGTATCAAAGCGGTCTTCTTTTACCGACACGGTAATGCCCGCCCCGTTAACTAATGGCCAGCTGTTGCGGGCAAGCCATACCCCGTTGGCCGAAGCATCAAAGCGCCGCACGGCAAGTTCAGGGGCGGCCTTACGGGCATGATGCTGCAAGTAGGTTACCAGCGGGTGATTGATCAACAGATCAATAAGTCCGGGGGTAGCATGTTGCACCTGTATGAAACCTGTACCGTGCCGCAAAATGGGTTGGGCGGCTTGCAGCAAAGGCAGGCTTTGCAGCAACAAGCTTTCATTGGTGGTGTGCACCAGCAGACTGGTAGGATAGCGGCCGGCGCTTATTTGCTCACGGAGGCCTTCATCCAGCTTCCATCCGTTTTCAACGAGTTCTGCTCTGTATCCGGCAGGGGGTATCCTTTTATCCGCCTGTACAATTGCCTGCCGGGCATTGAGCCTTCGTACAATGGTGCCATTGTATAGAAGCGTGGTATCGGCAGTTAGCAGTACGAAAGAAGATGTTTGCTTAGGCAGATTTCGCGTCTTAATACCTGCCGGCAACGCAAAATCGCCGACACGGTATATGTAGCCAGGGTCCTGTCCATGCACCTGAACTGCCACAACCATATATACCAGGCAGGCCAACCACCCTGGCTTAAGATTAATCCCATTATGAATGCTCCGCGCCGACTGCACGGCGGCAAGTTAAGCCCTGCGCTGCTCTGTTGTTTAAACAGGGGTTGGCCAGGGTCAGTAATTGCCAAATGAAATTATGTTGCAAACAAAATTTTGAAAATTAGAGCTTTTTAACCCTATTTTTCGATTTCAAATTTTTAACTATGAGAAAAATCACCAACTATTTTGTAGTGGGCCTTTTGTCGGCCTCAGTAATTGCCTGCCAAAAAGACAAGGCGTTTGAACAGGAGGATGGAGTTTCGCAGGAAGTGCTTGCGAAAATTTCGGAACTCGGTTTTAGTACGGATGATGTGAAGAAACTGGACAATGGGTACCTGGTAGAAGGCGACATTGTGCTTACGCCAGAAATGATGAATGGCCAGAAGAACAATAAACTTCTGCGGATTGCTGATGTAGAACAGTACCATACCACCAACCTGGTAAAAGGTCTTCCCCGCACAATAAATGTGGTTACTACAAGTGATGTTCCTAGCACACTAGTAAGTGCTTTGAATGCCGCTGTAACACGATACAACAATGAGCCGCTTGCCTTAAAATTCACCGTTAATGGCTCGGGCACAGCTCATATCACCATCAAAATGGTAAACACTACCCAGTATATTGCCTCGGCAGGGTTTCCCACTTCTGGTGGAGAGCCTTACAATACCATCAATTACTCAACTAACTATGTGAATTACGGTTCCGGCTTCCTTACCACGGTGCTTGCACACGAAATGGGTCATTGCATTGGCTTTCGGCATACTGACTATATGAACCGTGCTTACAGCTGCGGTGGCCGCAGGTACAACGAGGGTACAGCAGGCGTTGGCGCCATCCATATACCCGGCACGCCAACCGGCCCAGACCCCAACAGCTGGATGCTGGCCTGCCTGAGCAGCACTACCGACAGGCCGTTTAATGCAAATGATAAGACTGCTCTGAATTATCTTTATTAAGCAGAGATACTGAAAGTAATTTTTAAAGCTCCGGGAACACCTTCCCGGAGCTTTTCTTTTGCAGTTACCTTTATGCCCCACAAACAACTAGCATGCAAATAGCAATTATAGGCGGGGGCAACCTGGGCACCGCCATAGCCGAAGGACTCATTCTTTCCAAATACTGCAAGCCTACTGACCTGGTGGTTACCCGCCGCAACACCTCTGCGTTGGCCCATTTGGCCAAAAAAGGCGTAGCCGTTACAAGCAACAACAAAGAGGCCGTTAAAAACGCAGGCCTGGTAATACTTGCCGTAAAGCCCTACAACTACCACGACATTTTGAGCGACATGAAAACGGCCTTGAAGCCTGCTCAGCATGTGCTGGTGAGTGTGGTAACGGGTGCCTGGATAGAACAACTGGGCAAAGCCGTGGGCAAAAAGATGCCCATTATGCGGGCCATGCCCAACACTGCCATCGCCATCCGCCAAAGCATGACCTGCCTGTCGTTTGCCGATGCTACGCCCCAGCAGGTGCAGCAGGTAACCGACCTGTTTGACCGCCTGGGCCGCACCGTAGTAATAGATGAGAAACTGATGGATGCCAGCACCGTGCTGGGCGCCTGTGGCACCGCATTTGCCATGCGCTACATAAGGGCCAACATACAGGGTGGTATCGAAATTGGCTTTGATGCAAAAACAGCCTCGCTCATAGCTGCGCAAACCGTGCTGGGTGCTGCACAGCTGCTACTGGAAACAGGCAGCCATCCCGAAAAGGAAATAGACAAGGTTACCACCCCCAAGGGCTGCACCATTGCCGGCCTCAACGAAATGGAGCATCAGGGCTTCAGCAGCTCGCTTATACGAGGCATTGTTACCAGCTACGAAAAAATTGGCAAGTAAACCAGTTAACCCGCCCTACCCGTACATTCATACCGGCTTTTTAATAACAACCATTTACTTTTTATCATCAACGATTGCAACCTATGACTAACAACAGGCGGAAATTCCTGAAAAATTTATCGCTGGGCGCCGGAGCGCTGGGCGTGGCATTTAACACCAACGCAGCCGATGGCAGCGCCCTGATTGAAGGCGGCTGGCAACATGAACCCGCCGGCAACAACATGAGCGGCTACGCGGCGCCAAGGCTTGACAAGGTGCGCATTGGTATAATAGGCCTGGGCATGCGCGGGCCTGGCGCCGTGGAACGTATGAGTTTTATTGATGGTGTGGAAATAGTGGGTCTGTGCGATAAATATGCCGAAAGAGCTACCAAAGCACAAGCCATACTGCAAAAGGCCGGCCGCCCCAAAGCCCGCGAGTACAGCGGCGAAGAAGGCTGGAAAGCCCTGTGCCAAAGCAACGATGTAGACCTGGTATACATATGCACGCCTTGGCACCTGCATACGCCTATGGCCGTGTATGCCATGCAACAAGGTAAGCATGCCGCTACCGAAGTGCCCGCTGCCACCACTATGGATGAATGCTGGCAACTGGTGGAAACCTCCGAAAAAACCCGCAAGCACTGCATGATGCTCGAAAACTGCTGCTACGACTTTTTTGAGCTGCTCACGCTCAATATGGTACGGCAGGGTCTGTTTGGCGAAATAGTGCACGCCGAAGGCGCCTACATCCACGACCTGATGGACCTGAACTTTGACAAAAACGGCTATGCCGACATGTGGCGCCTGAAGCAAAACATGAAAAACGGCAACCTGTACCCCACTCACGGCCTGGGCCCCATTGCGCAGTGCATGAACATCAACCGTGGCGACCGCTTTGACTACCTCACCAGTATGAGCACCAACGATTTTATGATGGCTGCCCGGGCTAACGAGCTGGCCGCTAAGGATGATTTCTTCAAGCCTTATGTAGGCAAAAGTTACCGCGGCAATATGAACACTACCACGATACGCACCGCAAAAGGTAAAACCCTGATGGTGCAGCACGATGTGAGTTCACCCCGCCCCTATAGCCGCATTCACCTGGTAAGCGGTACCAAAGGTGTAGCCAGCAAATGGCCTTCGCCACAGCGTATAGCCTTTGGCCATGGCTGGCTAAAGCCCGAAGAGCTAAAACAGTACGAGGAAAAGTACACCCCCGAAATTGTAAAGAAAATAGGCGAACTGGCCAAACAAATAGGTGGCCACGGCGGCATGGATTTTATGATGGAGTGGCGCCTGGTAGACTGCCTGCGCAATGGCCTGCCGCTGGACCAGGATGTGTACGATGCTGCGGCCTGGAGCAGCATTACGCCGCTATCGCAAAAAAGTATAGCTAATCGTAGCAGCGGGGTAGATGTGCCGGACTTTACCCGGGGCAACTGGCAAACCAATGCCCCGGTGGAACTTACCCTTAAAGGTGGCGGCAATACCGGTGTAAGGGTACCGGGCGGTAATAAGAGCGAGGGTCAATTAAAAGTGGAAGGATAAGTTGCATGGCTCGCTTGATCCAGGTATGGGTTTGCTCCTTTTTTGTGGCTGCTTTAAATTGTATAACAAACGTTATATAATAAAGAGGGGCTGCAATACTCGTGGCCGGTTCTATTATATTAATGTTTAATTTAATTAATTTTTCGGAGCTTCGCGAAGCTGCAAGCTTCGCATCTTTATTCTGTCGCCTGTAGCGACAATTAATCACCTATTTTATTCCGCATTCAATAAGGATATTTTTGAATTGGTTATCAACGCTTCTACCCATAAAATTCTGATGACCTAAATTGGACAAGTTAGGAATTATTTACACTCAGTTAAAGCACAACTATCGTTTCAGACAGACCTCAATGATATTTGCCAGATTACCCCCCCCCCACCATTAACTATGTAAGTTTTTGTATAACACTGACGACAAGAAATTCTTGATATCAATGGAGGAAATGGTCACTTCTCTATTTTAAGCTGCTTGCCGGGCTGCAATATCAGTTGTGCCCCACTGCTAATTTCCACCGGCCCGCTTACTGTGCAGGGGTTTGTGCCTGCCGGGTTAATGATTACAGTATGGTTTGGTGGCACTACCTGCGGCGGTTTTACCGAACCTTCCCAGTTGGCAGCATCACTCCAGGCCCCTGCACCCGTGAAGTGATACCTGGTAGAGGCCAGTTGGCTCAGATCGGAAGCAGTAAGTGCCCTGTTGTACAGGCGAATGTCGTCCAGTTTTCCGGGCCACCATTCAAAAATGTTTTCCGGGCTGTTCCACTGCCTGGCGCCTAAAACCAGATACGAGTTGGCAAGTGAGGTAAAGGGTACCTGGGCCGTACCCACTGTATCGTTGTTGTATAGGAAGGTAAGCGTGGTTCCTTTTTTTATGACGCCCACAAAAGCCCAGCTACCCAAAGCATACGATTGAATTTCGTTACTATTGAAGTCTTGACTGGCATTACCACTTCTCACGAAATAGTTAATCCTTATTCCGGTTCCCCAGGCGGGATTTGTACCAAAGCCAAGGGCCCAAATACCATCATTTCCATCATAACCTGCCGATACGATGCGGGCCGTGGCGGGCTGTGCCAGATTTATCCAGCCTACCATACTAAAATCGCCATACCCAAAGTTCCAGTCGGGGTGCTCCGGTGCTGTCATATTTTGGTTGGTGCCATTGAACCGGTAGGCGCTATCGGCCGAAAAACGGCGGTCGGTAGTAAGAGTGGCGCCTTTATTGGTAGCATGGTGGGCATAGCCGCTGCTGTCGGCAGAGTTACCATTCATACGATACCAGGCCAACAATCCATTACCTGCCAGGCGTTTTATTTCAAGCGTATCGAGCGCACGGTTATACAGGTACACTTCATCCAAATGGTTGGCGCCATAATACAAGTAGGTGCCTAACTGTGCGCCAATGTGTAAAGCAGCAGTAGAAGTGCCAAATTCGATAGTAGGTGATCCTTCTCCAAATTCCACGGGCCGTTGTACCCCATCAATAAAAAGTTTTGGGTTAGCATCGCCTTGTGTAGCCACCACGGCATAATGATGCCAGGCCGTGTCTTGTACACCAGAGGTACCCCTCCAGCCTCCGCGGTAATAAAAATAAAACATTTTGTTGAACATGTAATGCAGCCCCATGCCATAGTTGCATGTGCTCAAAGTCCAGTCGCCGCCTTTTTCCAGAATTATGTCTATGCCCAGGCGTGTCCTTTTGGCCCATGCAGCCAATGTAATGGTTCCACTTATTTGCAAGCCTTCGGCATGTGGCACATTCAGATAGGCATTTGTGCCATTAAAGGCAAAACCTTCGTTGGTATGGCTAAAGCGGTTGGCAACAGAGGTGGCCTGCTGCACCGTACCATGATAGCCATTGCCGCTGGTATCTCTGGCATTGCCATCCAGCCTGTAGTGGGCTACCAGGCCATCGCCGGCCATACGTTCCATTTCCAAATGACTTAAGGCACGGTTGTAAATACGTATGTCATCAAGTTTGCCATTAAAAAACTCAATAAATTGGTTGGGATTGTCTTGCCGGCAACCAATGCTCAGGTAGCTGTTGGCATTGCTGGGGTAGCCAATAGCCGACTCTCCCACTAACTTGCCATTGAAATAAAACCGGAGGCTACTGCCCGATTTACTAATACCGACAAAAGCCCATTGCCCTACCGTGTAGTTGGTAATTTCTTGGGAGTTGAAATCGCGGTAACTATTGCCACTATAAACAAAATAATTGATACGTAAACCGGAGCCCCATACCGGGTGCGAACCAAAGCCAAGGCCCCATATTCCATCGTTGTCGCGATAGCCTGCCGAAACTATACGGCTTACACCAACATTTCTTACATTAATGAAAGAGGTAACACTAAAATCGCCGTTGCCAAAACTATGTTCAGCAATCTGAGGGGCCTGTATGCGCTGCGAACTTCCATTGAATAAATACGATTTACCGCTTATTCCGAATCGGTCTTCACCGGGCGTAGCACCATACACGGTACCATGATTATTATTTCCGCTGGAATCATTTGCATCTCCATTAAAAGGATAGTATACTACAGGGCCCTGTGCAAGACAAATGACACTACTGAGTAAGCTGCCGGCAAAAAATGCATGGCATCGCATAGGACAAGATGATAGTTCCTCCAAATTTCGCAACTGCGTATCCTATTGCCAATGATTGAGGTCAGATTTTACTAATGCATCTTAAAATAATGGTGATGTACCCTACACAAAAGCGCCGTTGGTTCATTGCGGCCATTTGTGGGCAGTTCATAAAGTTTTTGTAGAAAAGCTTTACCGGCGGGCAACTACACCATTAAATACTTGTAAATAAACAGATTACCGGCAAGGCGGCCCGCAGCATTAGTAGTTGAATAAAAAGGCCTTCAGTATGCTAAAATTTATCGCATCAGCCCTTTATCCTGGTCTTTAAAAAAGCAACGGATTTACCAAATGCATCATCGCCATATTGCTTGTTGTAGCCGGGGTTGCTAGGGTTAGCAAAAGCATGCGGGGCATCGTAGCGCTCCAGGGTAAACTTTTTGCCGGCGGTTTTCATTTGCTCGGCAAACTTGTCCACCGTTTCGTTGGGTATGCTGCGGTCTTGTGTACCAAATATGCCCAGCACATCACATTTTATTTGGGCAATACGGGCATCGTTTTTTTCGGGGGTGCCATAGTACATAATACAACCTTTCATTTTGCTGCCGCCCATAATGGCTGTTTGCAAGCTCATCATGCCGCCAAAGCACCAGCCAACGCTATACACATTGGCGTTGTTGCCTGCAAAATTCAACGCACCCTGCAATATAGTTTCCTTACGCTTGCTGCCCAGTGCGGCACGTATCAGCTTTTGGGCGCTGTCTACCGTGGCAGCCACCTTGCCATCGTACAGGTCTACGGCCAGCACGTTCACTTTTCCATCCAGGGCGGCATAAAATTTGTCGGCCTCCTGCTTTATGTGGTCGTTGAGGCCCCACCACTCCTGTATAACGATCAGCCAATTGTTCGACTTAGCTTGGGCGGGTATCAGGTATCCGTTGCCGGGTTGCCCGTCGGTGCAGGTAAACATGGTCATGGTGCCTTTTGGATCTTCCAGTTCAAAAGGAAGCGGCTCCAGGTGCAGGCTGCCAAACTGTTGTGTGCCGGCCACCTCCCTGAATGCAGCATCTACAGTCTTGGGCCCGGGCGACTCCGTATGGTCAATGCAGCATGCAGGAAGATCAGGTACCTGCGTTAAAATGTTGCTTTTGGAAGGCTTTGATTTTTGCGCAATGCCTACTCCGGTAACGGCTATGGCAAGCAGCACAAACACGATTTTTCTCATGGCAGAAAATTTTGAAAACAGAAAAACGTATAGACGGGCTGATTGTTTAGCGGGTGATCAGAAGTGAGAAGCGAGAGGTAAGCGAGTGAGCTGGTGAGCAGTGATCGGGTGAGCCATTGAGCCATTGAGTAATTGCACCATTGAGTCATTAGTTTTTCTCCGCCTGTTCCAGCAGCCAACCTTCGTCATCCTCATCATCATCGTCCTCGTCCTCGTCAAACATGTCGGCGTCCCATTCGGCATCGTCTTTCTCATCATCCTTATTGGTGATAAACTCATAAATGGTCGCCTGCTCATCGGTTAGTTCTTCTATAAGTTCGTAAAAAGTATCGCTACGTTTGAACCATGCCCTTGTGTTCTCTTCATCATCGTACTCCAGCAGCACGCATTTTTCGGTAGCCATAGGTACATACACCATTTCTACCCGGGCGTTTTCGTTTTCCTGAATCAGGTAGTATTTCAAGGGCATCAGCTGTTGATAAGTTGCCATAGTATGGTAATTTTTGACCAAGGTCGTTATAGGTCCCAGATTCACCAAATGCAAGTTGTGAAACAGCCATCCCGGGCATTTTGATTACCAGCTTACTGTGCTTAGCAGCAGTTTGAGCCTTTTGGCCGACCTTCGGCACAAAAGCATTTTTTAAGTATGAATATTCCCTGGCAAGACCGGCCGGCCGGTAGCAGCGATACGATGTGGCGCTACCATGCCAACCCCATTATTGGCCGCTACAGCATACCTGCCAGCAATAGTATTTTCAATAGCGCCGTGGTATCTTTTGGTGATGGCTTTGCCGGGGTGTTTCGCTGCGACAACAAAGCTGTGCAGATGAATATTTTTGCCGGCTTCAGCGCCGATGGCATCCATTGGAACATAGAGCATGAACCAATTGTGATGCAGGCCGGCAACACCACAATGATTGATTCGGACTACAAGTACGACCCCCGTGTGGTATGGATAGAAGACCGCTACTGGATTACCTGGTGCAACGGCTATCATGGCCCTACTATTGGTGTTGCCTATACCTTCAACTTCAAGAGCTTTTACCAGTGCGAAAATGCCTTTCTGCCCTTTAACCGAAACGGGGTGCTTTTCCCGGAAAAAATAAACGGCAAGTATTGCATGCTCAGCCGCCCAAGCGACAACGGACACACACCGTTTGGCGATATATATCTGAGCTACAGCCCCGACATGAAATACTGGGGCGAACACCGCTGCGTAATGAAGACAGCTCCCTTTACCGAAAGCGCTTGGCAGTGTACCAAAATTGGGGCAGGCCCCATACCTATCAAAACCGAAGCAGGCTGGCTCATGTTTTACCACGGTGTTATTACCACCTGCAATGGTTTTCGCTACAGTATGGGTGCAGCCCTGCTCGATTTGCAGCAGCCCGACAAAGTGCTATACCGCAGTAAGCCTTACCTGCTTGCCCCTGCCGAACTGTACGAATTAACCGGCGATGTGCCCAATGTGGTGTTTCCCTGTGCAGCATTATATCAAGATGATAAAGTGGCCGTTTACTACGGTGCAGCCGATACGGTGGTTGCGCTGGTTTTTGGGTATATTAGCGAGATCGTAAATTGGGTAAAAACCAATAGTTTGTAAGGCATCTACTGCGGCCTCACGCTATCAGGAATGGGCAGCTGCCCCACACTGTTGCGGATGATCCATTTGTCAAGATTGGACAAAGCCCAAAGGCCTGTACCCCGCATGGTTTGGGTGGGGCTGTTGATGTACACCGAGTCGTCGCTCGTAAACTCCTGTTTGTATTGGTCCCACCACAGGGTTTTGGCATACAGGGTGTCGCCGCGGGTGCTGTACACCACTACGCTGTCGTGCAAAAAAGCTTTACCCAGGTTTTCGTAATAGCGGGCATATTTGGCCTTGAGGGTGCTTTCGCGGGTAATGCTGTCTTTATAAAAGTCAATGTATATGGTGTTGGGAAACTCCGCATACTGCGAATCGGCTTTTACCCGCAGCATTACTGGTGCGTACAGCTTGGCCTTGATAAGGCCACTTTCGCTAATGGTAGCGCTTATGTCTTTGCCTTCTTCTACCTCCTGCACCTTGCGGGTAAGGGCCTGCACTTCGGCAGGGTCGTTTTCGCATGCACACCATACCATGCCAAGCAGCAGGTAAGCGCCTATTTGTTTCAGGCTGGCCATGGCAAAAAACGGGGTGGTTAGTCGTATTTACGCTTGATAAACCAGATATCGCTGAGGCTGAGGCCTACATTGATGCGGAACAGTTGCTCGCTAATGGGGCTTTTGTCGTTGCCACGGCGGGCAAATTCGAAAGAAGTATTTACGTTGGTAAACTGGTTGCTATACAGGTTCCAGCGCCTGATGGGAAAGCCCATGCCCAGGGTTACGCCCCATATCGGTAGTTGACCATCAGCAGTTTTTACATAGTCGTTGCCAAAATAAAAGCCTGCACGGTAGCTAACCCGCCTGAAGAAATTGCGTGCTTCGGTAATGTTGGGAATAATTTGGCCACCTACACGGATGATAGCCAAATTGCCTAATTGGTCCTTTTGGCCATACGAGCTGTAGCTGCTCCAATTGGCGGTTTCATAGTCAATACCGATCAGCCATTTATCGGGGTTTTGGAACACGATGCCGGCAGTATAGCCCCAGGGCAGTTCCATGGTTCCAGGCTGGTTGGTTTGCCTTTCTACTATATCCACGGTATCGGTACCGCCGCTGGCATTTAGCACGTAGGTGTGCTTAACCACATCGCGGTAAGCGTTTACACTACCGCCCAAAAATCCGCTGGCGCCAATACGCGCCTGGTAGCGTCGGCCAACAAAGGTTTGGTAGCTGAGGCCGCCATCCATCGAAAAAGAGTTGTACGAGGTGTTGGTTAAATAATTGCTTTGGAAGTAGTATACCGTATCGTTTACAAAAGAGCGGCGCGAGCTTACAGTAAACTGGCCAAAAGTGAAGCCGGCGTTGAACCCGGCACTAAAGCCTCCAAAACGGAAGCCAGTGCCTAAAAATGCCCTGTTGGCACCTCCGCTGCCTTCGTATAAGGTACCCACACTGTCTATACCCGGCAGGCGGTCGTAATCCTGTATCTTATAGTTCATGCGGCTTATGGGGCGCAGGCCTAGTGCCATACCCCAGGTGCTGAAGCCCTTTTTGTTCTTTTTGAGAGGTACGCCAAGGGCCAGGTAGTTGTAAATAAGGTTGCCCGAGCGGTAGCTGTCGCTTTTGTCGGCATTGCGAATGGTACGCCCTTCGCCCTCCATACCAAAATCGAGGGTAACGGTTTGCAATTGGGCATAGCTGGCGGCGTTCTGGAAATTCACAGCCTGTGGGTCGGCAAAGGCTGCTGAAATGCCACCCATGCCTTTGTTCACCACATTGCGGCTGGTGTACAGGTCGCCAATGCCATAGCGGCTGTACGGCGAGTTAATTTGGGCCATGGCCGGTATAAATGCAAAAAAGGTTAGCGCAAGGGCCAACCACCTGTTATACCGGTACATTTCGGTCGCAAATTGCATAGAGTCCTTTAAACAACAAATCGGGGTCGGCAAATATCAAGTTTTTGAGGTGGGGGGCCAAATGCACCATATCACCCCCGGTTAAAAGCACGTTAAATGCCCGGTATTTGCCACGATATGCCTCAATAAAGCCATCTATTTCCATAGCAAGACCCAGCACTACGCCGCTCTGAATATTGGTTTTGGTATCGTAGCCCAAAAGCGGCACATTCCAATGTGGTTCTACAATGGGCAGTTTGGCCGTGTACGAATTCAGGGCTTTCATGCGCATCATCATGCCAGGGCTTATGCCGCCGCCCAAAAATTGGTGACGTATGTTAATAAAGTTGTAGGTAACGGCTGTACCCAAACCTATCACCAGGTTATTGTGCCCGGGATACAGCTGCACAGCAGCGGCACATAAGGCCAGGCGGTCGGCCCCAATGGTTTCGGGCTTGCCCACCGGTGTGGTAAAAGGCAGCATACTGGTTGCGGCATCCAGCAGGTGAAAGCTTGTGCGGGCAGCCAGCAGGTTGGTAAAATCGGGCGGGTGGTTGATAACCGATGACAAGATGGAGCGCTGCGGCTTTAATGCATTGAGCATGGTATTGAGGCTGCCGGTAAGGTCATCGTCAAAATACACCACTTCGCGCTGAGAGCTTCCTTCAAAAAAGGCTGCCTTTTGGCGGGTATTGCCCAGGTCGATGCAGAGAGTAGAATGTAAAGCAGGGGCCATGCAGAACGAATTAACAAAGGATCAAACGTATGCCAAAACAAATAGATGGCAGTATAAGCTTTGAAGTAAACCTGGCTAGTATGTTTTTACCGCCATAAGCCGGGTTACATTCCAGCTGTATTAAATGCCGAATCAAAGCTGAACTTTCTTCAAAGTATGTACATACCATGAAAGTGCTATATGCTCTCAGTTCATAGCATTAAAGCTGTTTACAAAAAAATGAGCCCCTGTAGAAACAGGGGCCGCAACCAAAACTAACTGCTTATGAGAAAAATGTAATTGTATTTAACTTCTAACACATTTATGACAGTTTTTAGTGCCTTAAGTTACCCCGCTTCCTGTTAATTATTTTGTAATGAAATTTGGCAGAAGAACTATTTAATAAATGTGTTTTACGAAACTATTGTAAAGTTGCAACATTTTTTCGAGGTGCACAATAGGCACAATAGGTTTATTAATCGATTAACCGATACTTAACAGCAAAAAGGGTTGTTTGACAAGTTTTAACACATTTTCGTTAACAGTTAAATTCTCAACGTTGGAAAAAGCCGTGGATTACATCACTCAGGCTGCCCTGGTTTTCGCGGGCGCCATTTTGCAACTGATTTAAGATTCCGCTAATGTCGAACCCACCCTGGCTTCCATGCTGAGCACCACCGCCGGCAAACTGGCTGATGAGGCTAGCAATATTGAGTCCGCTTGCATTGCCACCGCCACCACCCGTGAGGCTGCTTATAAGGCCGCCCAGGTCAAAACCGCTGTCTTGCGGGGCGGTACTGCGGGTGCGTTTTACAAACTGGCTAATAATCATGGGAAGTAGTGTGCCTGCCAAACCAATGGCCACGTTTTTGTTGATGCCGAGCTTGCTGGTAATGTTATTTACAAAGCCCGACTGCATGTTTTGCGCCAGCGGATTGCTCATAATGGCTTCGTCTTCATCGTTGCCGAACAAGGAGGCTACGTCTTGCACTTGCCCGTTGGCCAGGGCACTTTGCAGTTGTCCTGCCACAGCATAGCTTGCCTCAGCCATGACTCTTTCATTGTATTCGTTGGGTACTTCGGGGTTTTCTACCACATGCTGCTGGCCGTATTCTTTAACCAGGCCAATTAAACTTTCGAGCATAAAAATGAATTTTGGGATGAGGGCGTAAAATACTGCAATAGACTCAAATATTGCAGGCATTTACGGCAAATTAATACTCTCATCGGGTGATTGGCCCACTGCGCCCCCCCCATTCACGAAACCTTGGAGGCTTTTGAACATACGAACGCTGTCACTTGGAGGTCTAATTCATATTGGCCATCTTTTCTGCATTTTCAGCCAGCTGCAGTTGTTCTATAAATTCATCAAGTTCGCCCCCTATCACGGCATCCAGGTTGTACACTGTCAGGTTGATGCGGTGGTCGGTTACGCGGCCCTGGGGCCAATTGTATGTACGTATTTTGGCGCTGCGGTCGCCGGTGCTTACCAGGGTTTTACGCTGCCGGGCTATTTCTTCTTCATGCTTACGCACCTGCTCTTCGTACAGCTTGGTGCGCAGCATTTGCATCGCTTTTTCGCGGTTGCCCAGCTGTGTGCGTTCTGTTTGGCATACCACCACTGTGCCGGTGGGTAAGTGGGTAAGCAGCACCTTGGTTTCTACCTTATTTACGTTTTGTCCACCAGCGCCACCGCTGCGTGCTGTTTCCATTTTTACATCACTTTCCCTTAGCTCAAAGTCAATTTCTTCGGCTTCGGGCATTACGGCCACGGTAGCGGCACTGGTATGCACGCGGCCTTGCGTTTCGGTAGCAGGTACCCGCTGCACCCGGTGCACGCCACTTTCGAACTTGAGGATGCCGTACACATCGTCACCCTCCACCTCCACAAACACTTCTTTATAGCCTCCCACAGTGCCTTCGCTTTCGCTAAGGATGGCTGTTTTCCAGCCTTTTTTAGCACAGTAGCGCAGGTACATGTCCAGCAGGTCGCCGGCAAACAGGCTGGCTTCGTCGCCACCGGTTCCCGCCCTTATTTCCAATATGGCGTTGCGGTCGTCTTGTGGGTCCTTAGGTATCAGCAGTTTTTTCAGTAGTGTCTCCAGTTCGTCGCGCCTTGCTTCATAGCCGGGCAGCTCGGCCTTGGCCAGTTCGCGCATTTCGGTATCATCTCCATTCAGCAGCTCTTTGCTAAATTCCACATCGGCCAATACGTTTCGGTATTCGCGAAAAGGCGTTACAATTTGCTCCAACTGCCTGTATTCCTTGCTCAGGCGGCCAAATTCCTTTTGGTTAGAAATAATCTCGGGGTTAGTAAGCGCCACGCCCACCTGTTCAAATCGCCCCTCTATGGCTTCCAGTTTGTCTATCATATTTGCGTTAAAAAGTGTGCTAAGGTAAACCGGACGAGGCAAGCCTTGCGGCAAAATGTGCCGGTTGCTGCAAAACCTGAAAAGGATTAATGGGCAACTTTCGTTTCATGAGGCTTGATTAATCCGATTGTACAGGAACGGAGTCCTCAGAAATGCATTAGCCTATACGCAATACCCCATTACAGCACATATTCCTTGTTAACTTCTCAACGCGTCAATTTCTCAACTGTTTAACTCGCTACATTTAACCTATGGGATTGCACAAATACCAGGCCGATGCCACTTTCAACGGTTATCATATACTAGATGGGCATTGGGCTCTTATAACCACCGATGCGGGCAGTGTTGTAGACATTGTACCTGCTCATCAGGCGGGCGATGATGTACAAAAGCTTGACGGATTACTTTGCCCCGGCTTTGTAAACGCGCACTGCCACCTTGAACTGAGCCACATGAAGGGCCGCATCAGGCCGCAAACGGGCATGGTAAACTTTTTGCTGCAAGTGGTGCAGCAGCGTACCGATGATCCACGCACTATACAAGAGGCTATGGAAAGTGCCGTGCAGGAAATGCGCAACGGTGGCATTGTAGCCGTGGGTGATATATGCAACACGGCCGATAGCATTGCCGTTAAAAAGAAAAGCGACCTCTACTTTCACAACTTTATAGAGGCTACCGGATTTGTTCCTGCTACTGCCCAAAAACGCTGGGAAGCTGCGGTGGATATAGCCGGCAAGTTTTTAATGCATTTTGCGCCTGAGCAGGTTACCATTACACCGCATGCGCCCTACTCGGTTTCGCCCGAACTGCTGCAAACTATAATTGGACACTATCCAAATCATACGCTCACTATCCACAACCAGGAAAGCGAAGCCGAGAACGAACTTTTTGAGCGTAACACGGGCGACATGCTTCGCCTGTATGCCCAACTAGGCATCCGCAGCGAGCAGTTTTTTAAGCCACACCACACCACTTCGCTGCAGGCCCTATGGCCCACCATGAAGCAGCACCAACGCTGGATGCTGGTACACAATACCGAAACCAGCGCCGGCGACCTGCATGCTATAGATGTAAAAGGTGCCGGGTGGAAGCATGTATTTTTTTGCTTATGCTTTAATGCCAATCACTACATTAACTACGCCGTACCCAGCCTGCACCGTTTTTTGCGCTACTTCCCGCTTCAATTGTGCCTGGGTACCGACAGCTATGCAAGCAACTACCGACTGAGCATGCTAAGCGAAATGCTGGCTATGCAGCAGCGGGGCAAGTACAACAAACTTTACAGGATGCTGCAAATGGCCACCCTCAACGGTGCCAAGGCCTTGGGCATAGAGCAAACTTATGGCAGCTTTGAAAAAGGCAAACGCCCCGGCGTGCTGCTGCTGAGTGACGTGGAAAACGGCATGCTGACAAAGCAAACAGCCGTGAAGCGACTTTGCTAATGCCCGACTGTACATTTGCTTCAACTTAAAGCTCCAAACCTCCAACTTTGCGGCATGCGTATTATTCCATCCGAAATAAAAACCGCCCAACTGCACCAGTACCTGCTTGGCGCAGTGGCTCCGCGGCCTATTTGCTTTGCCAGTACTGTAGATGGTGTGGCCCGGCCCAACCTGAGCCCATACAGTTTCTTCAATGTGTTTGGCAGCAACCCCACTACCCTGGTTTTTTCGCCCAGCCGCCGGGTGCGAGACAATACGGTGAAGCATACCTTGGAAAACCTGCACGAAACAGGCGAGGTGGTTATAAACGTGGTATGCTATGCCATGGTGCAGCAGGCAAGCCTGAGCAGCTGCGAATACCCAAAAGGCATGGACGAATTTGAGAAGGCCGGCTTCACCAAACTGGCCAGCGAGCTGGTAAAGCCCTGGCGCGTGGCCGAAAGCCCGGTGCAAATGGAATGCCGGGTGCGCCAGATTATAGAAACAGGTACGCAGGGAGGCGCCGGCAACCTGGTGATATGCGACCTGCTGGTAATGCATATAAACGATATGGTACTTAATGAAAAAGGGCAGATAGACCCGCACAAAATAGACCTGGTTGCCCGAATGGGGCAGGACTACTACTGCCGGGCCAGCGGCAGCGCCGTGTTTGAAGTGCCAAAGCCCAATACACAACTGGGCATTGGCTTCGATATGCTGCCTGCAAGCATTCGCCATAGTAAGGTGCTTACCGGCAACCACCTGGGCATGCTGGCCAATGTAAGTGAAATACCTGCCATAGATGCCGCCTTTGATGATGTGCATGTAAAGCACATTGTACAGTACTACAATTTAATTCCGGATGAAATGGAGAAAGAACTGCACCTGCATGCAGCACAACTGCTCGACGCCGGTAATGTGCAGCAGGCCTGGCAGGTGCTGCTGGCTGACGCATAGTCATTTTGCCCTATTTTCACGCGCTGCCAGCTACCCTCACACCGGCTACCCATTGTTGCGCACATCTGCCCTTAATTTTTTGTAATAAATGCCCTGGGTTAACAGAAGCAATAGTAGTACCCATCGCCCAAAAATACACGTTGCTTATGCTATATGTGCTTATGATTCCTATGCTGGCAAATGCCGCCTTGCACGGATGGTTTTTGAGAAAAGGAAAGAATCCGGTAACCAAACAAATGCATGAGCATACCTTCAGGTTAGTGGCTATTACTTTGTTTATAGTAGTATTGGCAGTAATGATTGTATCAGGTGTTAGCACGCCTACTGCGCTGCTGGCGTTGGCAGGCATACCCACCTGGCATACGTCGCTTTTATTTGCAGTAGGCTGGATAATGGGCATGGGAGTGGTAAATAAACTACTGCGCGATGATAAGGAGTTGCCCATTTCTATGCAGGAAACCTCGCGCCACAAGAGCACCTGGCTACTGTGGTTGGCTGTATGGGCGGTGTACCTGCTGCTGTACGAGTTTTGGATGCGCGGCATTTTGCTGGCATTGCCTGCCAATGAGTATTCCACTACCTGGCTGGTAGTGGCAAATACCATCCTGTATTCTGTTATTCATATGCCTAAAAGCAAGCGGGAGAGTATTGTATCCATACCTTTTGGCGTAGTGGTTTGCCTGATTACCATTTACATCGGCAATTTTTGGGGAGCTTTTTTTATACACCTGGGCTTGTGCTGGGCGGTACTGGTATGGCGTGGCCGCGAACGAAGCAACATGCACGATCGTGTAGCCATGCAGGCTGCTTAGCTGTACATTTACCAACAATGAAAACCTTTATTACAGGCGCCACAGGCTATGTGGGATGGGCACTTGCCCGGGCATTGGTAAATAGTGGTAAAGAAGTGCATGCCTTGTGCCGAAAAGTGCCACTTCATTTGCAACTGCCTGGCCTGAGCTGGCACCCAGGCGATATTGAAGACAGGGATAGCCTGGCAAAGGCAATGAAAGGATGTACCGAAGTGTATCACTGCGCAGCCCTGGCCCGCATGGCCCACCGCGACCCGGGTATGTTTTACCGCATAAATGTAGCCGGTACCGAAAATATGCTGGCGGCAGCGGAACAATGTAACATAGATGGATTGGTTTTTACATCGACTGCGGGTGTATTTGGCGGTGGACACCAGCAGCCCCGTGGCGAAGATGATGCAGAAAATACGGATGACTTTGATAATGACTACGACCGTACCAAACGCATGGCTGAGCAGCGCGTGCAGGCTTTTGCAGCATCGGGCCACCATGCTGTAATAGTGAACCCGAGCCGCGTATATGGGCCGGGACTGCTGAGTCCAAGTGCCGGGGTAAACAAAATGGTAACACAATATCTGCGCGGGCCGGTAGTATTTGTACCGGGCAACGGTGAGGCCATAGGCAACTACGCGTTTGTACACGATGTGGCTTTGGGTCACCTGCAGGCCATGCAGCATGGCACCAGTGGGGAACGCTATATTCTTGGTGGCGAAAATGTGTCGTATCTTCAACTTTTTGAAAAGCTGCAAGAGGTAACCGGCATCAGGCGCACCATTATTGGGCTGCCACATAGCTTAATGCATGCAGGTCTTTTTTTATATAATAAATATATGCTGCTCACCGGCAACAACCCGGTAGCAGGGCACAGTTTTGCCCGGCGTCTGGCGCTGCACCGCAGGCTTAGCTGCCAAAAAGCGGTGGAGCAACTGAAGTACGCCATTACACCACTGCGTCAAGGACTACTATACACCGTAGAGCATTTGCAAGGCAGCGAATAGGTGAACAAACATCTTTATTTTTTATGCCGCTTTGCAGAAACACCAAGCTACATATATTTTTTTAACCACAGTAGGCACATAAGGCCACATAGAACGGTATAAAGGATGGGGAACCATTTATCTTAGGTTTCCTATGTGCCTATGTGGTATGCTTAGCTATATAGTTAGCAGATACAAAGGCGCCAAACCTAATGAGCATAGTTTTTGAAACCACAGTAGGCACATAGAGTTGTACAGGAAGCTCTAATGTCTGGGGAACTATATATCTTATAATTCCTATGTACCTATGTGGTTGGAAAAATACTTGTTGTTAGCACATGTTTTGCATACTAACAACTGTGGTGTCTCACGCTACTTGTGTTTCAGCAAAGGCCGTATGGAATACACTACTCAGCAATTGCGGTATTTGTGCTGCTTCCTGGTGTACTACAGCGTGCGGCGCGGCTAGCCATTCACTCACGTGGTGGCCAAAATGTGGAGTTTCGGCACTTTCATGCACGGTTATGCCCCTGCCCTTGAGTGCAGCAGCATTGCACTGCTGTTCGTATTGCGCCCGTATGGGTATACTCATCAGCCGCTTGCCCAGGTACAAGGCTTCGGCAGGTGTTTCAAATCCGCCACCGGTAATAAGACCATGGCAGTTAAGCAGGCTCTCGTTAAACAGTTGATTGTTTACCGGCATCAGGGTAATGTTGCCTTGTGTCAGGGGTTTTTGTATTTCGGGCAAAAACCAGTGGAAATGCTGCGGCGCCAGGTTTCTGAAATGCTGTTCGCAACAGCTGCGGTTATATGCCGGCAGGTACACGGTAATGTGACCCTGATTGGCAGGTTTGTTGCAGAGGAAATAGTCTTTTACTACCGGTGGATGAATGAAGTTGTCGTAACGCTCAAAATGCAGACCCACATAACGGGAGGCAGGGGCATACTTGCGCAAAATCATTTCGCCTATCATGCTGCGAACTGCCGGGCGAGGAGTATGAGTACTCATAAAGCTAGCCTGGTGGCCAAACTGTACACTGGGCACTCCTTTGATGCGGCAAGCCTGGGCCGTTATAAATTCAAAATCGTTGATTACCACGTCGTACGCCTCCACTGGCAGGTGCCTTGCCTCGGCCAGGGCCCGCACCAGGCTATTTTGCTGCCACATTTGCCTGTAGCTAAGGCCGCCACAGTGGCTATAGTAGAGGCTCATGCCGCGGCTGCGATATTTTACCGGCAGGTCGCCGGTATCGAGTGTGGCATTGGCGCCACTTAAAAACACATCTACCTGTCCATATTGCTGTAGGTAAGGCATTAGTTGCCGGGCTCTGCTAATGTGTCCGTTTCCTGTGGCCTGCACCGCGTAAAATATGTTCATATGCGCTATACTTTTGGTGTTATCCGGCCAGCCTTGTTTCCAAGGAGTGTACGTGCATCATTACCTCTTCGCTCACCACATTCAACACGGGTTTTTGCTTTTTTGCAGTGGGTACTGTGGCCGCTTTATGGTCGTACTGGTACAGGTGCCAGCCTTTGTTGTAGTACTCCAGGGCGGTCAGGTTTTCTATCCAGTCGCCGCTGTTCAGGTATTGAACGGAACCCTTTTCTGTAACGATCGTGCGCATTTGCGGCTGATGTATATGACCGCATATTACGTAGTCGTATTTCTTTTCAATTGCCAGTTCTGCAGCGGTGTGTTCAAAGTTGGCTATCCAGGACACGGCTTGCTTTACGCCGTTTTTCACCTTCTTGGAAAGGCTCATTTTTTCGCGGCCGGCCAGTTGCAGCAGCCAGTTAATAAATCGATTGAGCAGTATGAGCAGGTCGTAGCCTTTGCCGCCCAACTTTGCCAGTATTTTAGCGCTGCCGCGTGTAGTGGCGTCAAATACATCGCCATGAAAAATCCAGCACATGCGGCCGTCTATTTCCATCACCAGTTTGTCGCGTACTTCAAAGCTGCCCATTTGCAGGTCGCTGTAGCGGCGTATCATTTCGTCGTGGTTGCCGGTTATGTACACCACTTTTACACCGGTCGTAACCATATTCATAATTTCGCGGATGACCTCGAAGTGTGCTGCAGGGAAATAGCGTTTGGAAAAATTCCAGATGTCAATAATATCGCCGTTGAGGATGAGTAGGCCGGGTCTTATACTGCGAAGATAGGTGAGCACTTCGACAGCATGGCACCCGTAGGTGCCCAGGTGTATATCACTTAAAATGGCTACGTCAACCGGACGTGGATGGGGCATAGTCCGAAAAGTTTTCCAAAATTGCCCCCCAGGTATGAACACTGGGTTACGGCATTATTAATAAATTATTTCGTTTATACAAACAATTGTTACCCTGCATTGGCAGAATTGTAAGCATATCTATGAATCACGAGCATCGAAATTTCGTATGCTAAATAATGGGGACCTGCTGCTTTCATAGCTAAATTTCACACTTTGTTTTGACGAGGCAGATACAAATTGGCCGATATTCACTGTTGCAATGGCTTCCTCCGTTGATTTGATAACATGAAATCCCCACGGGCTTTCGCACCCGTCCGAACGGCTTGGCCGGGCGGGCACCCACCACGGATGATCATTCTGGGGATTCCCTGCCCGTCCGCTCAGGCGGGCATATGGCAATTGAAAACAGCAGGCTTTAGCCTGCGCACTAATAATGAACATATAAAGTATTTTTTGCTAAAACTGCAATACACGATGCTGATTTTGTTATGAGATTAGTTTCAAGAAAACACAAGAACTTCTACCGCAGGCTAACCTTGCTTGTAATATGGCTAGGTATGCTTACCACACCGGTGTGCATGATGGCTCAATCTCCATTTAAGCTCACCATCAACAAAACCGAACTGGGTACAGGCGATACACTATCGTTTGCCTTTGAAGTACAGCCATGGATAAAAAACAAAGGGAATGGAACGCTCAACTTGTGGATTGAAGATGTGTACCGCACGCAAGTGTGGCGCTTGCGTTATCCGGTTATGGCCGGTACTGCCAGTGGCAACCTGGTGTTTCCGGCCAACCTTTCGCACAGCTTTTTCAACCTGCATTTTTCGCTGCAAGATGATTTTTTTCAATTGCGTGGCCACATTATGAATGCTGCTTATAAGGGCGACAGTTTGGATTGTGTATTTAGCAAAGAAGATGAATTAATTTACAAGGCCAGAAGGCTACCCGATTCTGCCGGAACCTTTCGCACCGCCAAGGTGTGGTTTGAGCAGCAGGTACTTGTGCAGTTTTTCGCTAATGATGTGCCTGTGGATGGGTATGAAGACATTGCTGTGGAAGTGCCGCTCGACTCTTTTTTTGTACCACTATACGATACGAATGTGCTGGTAAACTATGGTTACCAAGAAAAAGGGCCTGTGGCAGCGGAGTTCCGGTTTGACGAAATACCATTTTTGGGCGATAGCATACCAAGGGCTAACCGCATTGGCGGCACTATGAGTGAAAAAGCCCGCTTTGCCCTGTACGATTTTATTGAAGCGAATACCCACGGATTTTTTAAAAACGGCAAAGGCGCCTGGTACACCGGAAGCGAAGGCTTTCAATTTCTTTCGCTGGCCGATCTTATCAACGACCTCATGCTGAGCGCGGTTGAAAATTCCAAACGCGGTATTGATCAGGGAGAATCCGGTAGGATTTACCCGGTATTCATTAACGAACAACTGGCTGATTTTGCTATGCTCAGCCAACTCAACCAAAAAGATGTTCTGTACTTCAAGGTTTTTGACATGCCCTTTTATGGCCCTAATATGGGCTATACGGTAGGTGCACTGGCGCTATATACCAAACCACGCCGCGAGGGGCTAAAAAGCATTAGACGAACAGGAGTGGTTTTGAGCGGATATACCCCCGCTGTGTACATATTGTAGCAATGGGGGTGAAATAGTTGTATTCGGTATCTTTTTGCTTACTTGCGCCTTATGGAAGCTTCGGATATAAAGACCATATGTGTATGTGGTGCGGGCACTATGGGCAGCGGCATTGCACAGGTAGCGGCACAAAGTGGTATTATTACCATTCAGTTTGACCTGAGTGTGACGATGCTGGAGAAAAGTAAAGCTGCAATTAAAAGGAATCTGGAATATCTTTTGAGCAAAGAGCGCATAAACCAGTACGAAAGTGAAGCAGTGTTCAATAGGCTATCGTTTACCACTAGCATAAATGATTGTCTTGCCGATGTTGTAGTAGAAGCTATTGTAGAAAAGCCTGAAGCCAAAGCGGATCTGTTTAGCAGGTTGGGTGCCATCAACAGTACTCGCACCATATTTGCCTCCAACACCTCATCGCTATCCATTACGGCGTTGCAGCAAATGGTGCCCGGCCCCGAAAGGTTTGCCGGTATGCATTTTTTTAACCCGGCCCACCTGATGAAGCTTGTGGAGGTGGTAAAAGGCCAGTACACAGATGAGCATACGGTTAGCCTTATTTATGCACTGGCGCAGCATATGGACAAAGTGCCTGTGCACTGCAACGATGCGCCAGGCTTTATCGTAAACCATGTAGCTCGGCCTTATTACCTGGAGGCCATGCATTTGCTGGAGGCTGGTGTAGCCGATGCCGAAACCATAGACACTATTATGGAAGCTACAGGTTTTAAAATGGGCCCATTTAAATTGATGGACCTGATAGGCATGGACATCAACTACAGCGTGAGCGAGCAGGTGTGGGAAGCGCTTGGCAAGCCCGCACGACTAACACCTTCGGCCATACAAAGGGCTAAGGTAGATGCCGGTGAACTTGGCCGCAAAAGCGGAAAGGGTTTCTACAGCTATGTAAGTGGGCCAGAGGCGAGAACTGAGAGGTGAGAAGCGAGGGGGTGGACCCTTCGGCAAACTCAGGGTAAGTAAATGGGTGATAAATGGAATTGCTGCCATGAATAGCCGCAATTTTGCAAACAGCATACTTCATTAACAGACTACATGGTACTGGTAACTGGCGGCACAGGATTGTTGGGTACACACCTTATTTGTGAACTGCATAAGCAGGGTGTGGCTGTAAAGGCTATTTACCGAAGCCATATACCGATAGAGGTGAAGGATAAGGCCACCTGGATACCCGGCGATATACTGGATGTAACAGCGCTGGAAGAGGTACTGCAGGATGTGAATCAGGTATACCATTGCGCAGGCTTTGTATCGTTTGCCCCACAGGATAAGGCCATGCTGCACAAGATAAACATAGAAGGTACCGCCAATATAGTAAATGCCTGCCTGGATGCAGGAATAGACAAGCTGGTGCATGTAAGCAGCGTGGCTGCACTGGGGCGGCTGCATATAGGCGATACCATAGATGAAAAAATGCAATGGAGCGAAAAAACAAGCAACAGCGAATACGGCAAAACGAAATTTCTTGCCGAAATGGAAGTGTGGCGTGGCGTGGGCGAAGGCCTTAATGCAGCTATCGTAAATCCTTCTATCATTATAGGCGAATACGGCGATTGGGAAAAGGGCTCTATGGCCATCTTCAAAAAAGTGCACAGTGGTTTTAAATGGTACAGTACAGGCAGCACTGGCTTTGTAGATGCAGCAGATGTAGCTAGGGCCATGACCATGCTGATGAATAGCAGCATAACGGCGCAGCGCTATGTGGTAAGCGCCGAAAACATGGTGTATCGCGATATGTTTTGGATGATAGCCGATGCTTTTGGCATGGCACGACCCAACAAACAAGTTACGCCCATGGTGGCTGCTTTGGTGTGGCGGCTGGAAAAATTGAGAAGCATGTTTACCGGTAAGCGGCCTTTAATAACAAAAGAAACCACCAAAACGGCGCTTGCCCCTGTATCGTTTAGCAGTGCAAAACTGATGGAGGCTTTTCCGCAATTTGCCTTTACGCCTATTCGGCAGTCGGTACAGCGCATATGCAGCTATTTGAAAGAGGTACATAAGCATTAGTATAGATGGCGGCAAGTACTCCCCTTGCTGTTTGTTCCTGCATACCATGACATATTGAATTTCGAAGCCATAGGGGCCGGCTTTTTTTGCCACTAAGATCCAAGGCACCAAAAGACACAAAGCTTGCTCCATAAATTGAGAAAGGCACGAAGCAAAGGCCCTTCGGACTTTTATGTCATTTGTATTAAGGCCTTTCGAAGCATTCGAAATCTTCGGCCTCAAAAGCATCTGTTTTCGAAGCATTGCTGCGTTATAGCAAGAGCAATCAATCGCCTTGATTTTTCCTGCCCACATACCTGGTTGTGCGCATTTTGCTTGTTGTTTTTGAAAAAACTGTAAAGACAAAATAGCAAATCTGCAGAGCAAGACCATAATTTTTTTGCAATCGGAATACTTGGGATTGCCGGTCTTAGCAGAATGTGCAAACTTATGGGAGACTCGTGTAGCACCAAAGCAACACTTATTCTTACCCCTGCTCCATTACCTTCTTCCACAATTCTGGTATCCGCTTAATCCACACCAACTCGCGGCGTTTAATACCTGCCTCTTCCACCGGCGTGCCCCAGTATATTTTGCCGCCTTCTATTGATGAGGGTATGCCGCTTTGGGCAAGCACCTGCGCATTGTCGCCTATGGTAAGGGTTTTGCTTACACCCACCTGACCCCACAGCGATACACCATTGCCAATGGTAGTAGCGCCGGCTATGCCTACCTGTGCTGCTAGTATGCAGTTGCGACCTATTACTACATCGTGGCCTACCTGCACCAGGTTGTCTAGTTTGGAGCCTTGTCCTATAATCGTATCATGCGTTACCCCGCGGTCTACGCAGGTGTTGGCGCCTATTTCCACCTCGTCTTCCACAATCACCCTGCCGCAGCTTTGCATTTTCTTATACCATATATCGCGGTTCTTTTTTGTGTTGTAGTAAAATGCATCGGCGCCAAGCACCGCTCCGCTATGAATAACTACATTGTTTCCAATAATGCAATGATCGTAAATACTTACATGCGGGTGAATAATGCAGTTTTCTCCAATGGTTACGTGGTTGCCGATAAATACACCAGCCATCAGGATAGTACCAGCACCTATGGAAGCCGAGGCGCTTATCATGTGCGTAGCAGGCTCAAATGGCCTGTAACGATTTACAATGGTAAGATATGCTTCAAAAGGTTGCTCGCATACCAGCAGGGCTTTGCCTTTGGTTTCGGCTACAGTACTGTTAATGATAATAAAAGATGCTGCGCTGGAAAGACATTTGTCGTAATACTTGGGATGATCTACAAAGCACAGGTCGCCGGCTTCTACCTTATGGATTTCATTAATACCAGAGGCTTTTTGTGACTCATCGCCTACCACTTGTGCGCCAATAAGTAATGCGATTTCAGAGATGGCTACAGGTGTATTAAACTTCATGATGCAAGCTTATTTAATGCAGTAAAGGTAACTATGCTATTGCTAGCGATTTGGTTGTTTATTGTAAAAAGGGCATCCCACGTAGCATATATCAGGGTACCGTATGGCTATTACAGTAGTCATACTCCAGCAAAATACTTACTGCCGTATTTCTGTCCTTTGCATATTGCATCATACAATGATATAGTTGTGCGCTGTTCAAATTCACACAGACTAACAAAGTGTGAATAAAATTTCTGCAAGTTTTTTTCCTGATAGAAAAATTACATCATAATATTGTGCAGGGAATTGAAGTTCCCGGTACTTACTAACCCATCATATAAAACATCCTTCGTTCAAAGCGAGGGATGTTTGCATTTTAAACCCTACCACCAATCTACTTATACATTGTTGCTCATCCTGTTAATCTGTTTGCATCTTGCAGCACATGTATAAAGCCCATGTGCAGATATGGCGCCTTAATGCATGATGTGGTGTACATTTGATACGTGTTGATTTGGAATGATGCATGCACAATACTTGCAGTACCTGATCAACGTAAAATTGTAACCCCCGCAATATGAGACCTACCCGCATTTTATTGGTACGCCATGGCGAAAGCGAAGGCAACCTGGACCGCAGTACGTATGAATGGAAGCAGGATTATAAACTAATGCTAACTGAAGAAGGCATTAAGCATGCAGAAGAGGCTGGCTCCGAACTTGCACGGGTAATAGGCAACGAGCGTGTGTTCTTTTATGTAAGCCCTATGTGGCGTACCCGCATGACCTTTGAGCACATCGCAAAGTTTTTTGACCCCGAATTGTACGACTGGAAAGAAGATCCACGCCTGCGCGAGCAGGAGTGGGGCCACTTTCGCGACCTGAAGGCCAATATTCAGATAGACAGCGAGCGCAATAAGTTTGGCACCTTCTACTATCGTATAAAAGACGGCGAAAGCTGTGCCGATGTGTACGACCGCATCAGCGACTTTATGAGTACGCTGCACCGCGATTTCGAAAAACCCGACTTTCCTAACAACACAATACTGGTTACGCATGGCATGACCATGCGTATATTCCTGATGCGATGGTTTAAATGGACCATTGAAGAATTTGAAAGCCTGCGCAACCCACGCAATGGCGAAGTGGTAGAACTTTACCTGGACCGCCATACTGGCAAGTACAATATTGTTACCAATTTACGCTTAAAAAATATTCCCGAAGAAGACAAGTACCAGTGGAGTATTGTAAAAAAGAAGCCTTTGTAGGCAACTTCATTTCATTTGCCGGATCCATTCTTTTATCACGGCTATTCCTTCTTTGTGCACTTGTTCGCGGCCCAGTTCGGGCATGGCAATGCCAGGGTCGGTAGCATGCATGCGATACACCAGAATAGATTCATCAGGTTTACCGGGCACGATATCATAGTTCAGGTTGCCCGAACCACGGCCTGCTGCAACCGGTGTTTTGAAGAGGCCCAGCTTCGTAGTATTAGTTTCGTGCATGTCTAAAAAAAGCCCCGAGGTACTGGCAGGGCCCGCAGCACGGTGGCAATGCCCGCAGTTAATATCGAGGTAAGCCCTGGCCCTCCGTTCCAATGATTCGTTTGTGTTGGTATAATCTGCATTGGCTGGAATGTTGGCGTCAGGCGGCATACCTGTAATCATGCCATGTGTTTGCCAATAGGCAAGTTGGTTTGCTGTGCCATCGGCGTAGGCATAAGGTTTGTTCAAATGCCGGGCTGCAAGGCCAATGGGCATCATGCGGCCGTTTTTAATATGGCAGCCTTTGCATTGATTTTGTTGGGTACCAGGTAAGGCGTTGTAACGCTTTTGCCCGCGGCATTGATGTAGGTAATCGTTTTTGTTTCGCCGGCTGGGTCGTACGCAGCATCGGTTTGCTCATCGTTCCAGATGTAGGGCCAGCTTTGCCACCCGCTTTCGGTGTTGGCCATTATGCGCGTTTCAATCATGCGCCTGCCTTTAGATGCATCGCGAAAATCGCTAGGGTAATAAAAGTTTTTGATGAGGAAAGTACCCACCGGCAAATCAAACTCAGCACTATTGTTGTAGGTAGCTGCTGCACCTGCGGGCAACTTAATGTAGCGCAGCTTTTCGGCATAGTTGCTAAAGAGTGGTGTATTGAGGTCGTAAGGTATCACGCCATCGGCAGGCGCCAGGTGGCTAAGCGGGCCCGTGAAGAAACCATACTCTGATAGTTTCTCCTTGCGTTCAACTGTAGGTGGCAGCTTGCCTGCATTAAAAGCCACCAGCAATAGGGATATAGCTGCTGCAATAATCAGTCTGTTCATTTTACTGCATGTTTACCACCGCGGCAGGTAAGGGTTCTGCCTGGCAGTTGTATGGCGAAGCATCGTGGCTGATGCCCTTAAAGTTGTTGGCAGCCTTAATGTTGGCGAAGCTTTGATTGGTATTATTCCACAGGCAAATACGGGCCGGCATCTTTTCATCTGTAATGCCGTCGTACAAAATGTGCGGCACCTTTTTGCCAAAGCGCAGCTTGTACCTGAACATCTTGCCCATGCGCCCCTGGCTGGTAGCCCGCACAGGTGCCCTTTCAAAGTAATTATTGTGAATGCTGACGCCCGCAGGATACGGATAATACACACTGTCTTTTATGGGGTTTTCGGTAAGATAGTAGCTAATGATGCCTAGGCTGCTGGAGTTGTTGTTTACTATCTTGTTGTCAAACACTTCTACGTTATTGGTAGCCAGTATCATGATGCCCGTGCCGGGCGGCACCTTACCTACGATGTTGCCTTTGGGTGCAAAGTTCTTATAGTTGTTATCGTGCAGGTGGTTTTTGAAGGCTCGTGTGTAGCCGCCTTTTTTCTGCACCAGGTCGGGCAGGTCAAAAATGAGCAGGCCGCCGGTATTGTCCCAGGCTTCGTTGTTGTACACATCGGCATGGGTAGAATTTTCTATTTCTATGCCGGCCACGTTTTGCCATGCCTTGCTGTTGCTGACGATGATGTGGTTGCTCTGCCCTACGTATATACCTGCATCGCTGGCGCCGGAGGCTTCGCAGCTGTCTATCAGCACATGGTTGCATTGCACCGGGTACAGTCCATAGCCGCCGTTCTTTTCATCGGGGCCGTTGGTCCACTCCGTGCGTACACGCAAGAACTTGATGCCGGTTACCTGTTGTGTTTTCACACCGTCGCCTTTGGTTTTTTGCACCGTCAGGTCTTGCAGCGTTATGTTGGCAGAATTGGTAATCTTGATGCCTTCGGCGCCGCTGAGTTGCCCGGCAAAGTTGAGCTTTGTTTTGTCCATGCCGGCGCCCCTGATGGTTACCTGCTTTACACCATCGAGCCACAGGGTGGCATCGAGGTTGAAATTGCCTGCAGCAATTTCGATGACGGTATTGTCTTCGGCATCTACAAACTTGCGTTGCAGTTGTTTTTGTATGTTGGGTTGGGCACAGAGCATACATCCGGCTACAACCAACAGGTAAATCAGCAGCAATCGTTTTGTCATGGGCTTTCTGCCATTTTGCAGTAAAGTAAATGAATTATTGATTTTGCCGGATTGCAGCAAGATCCGGCAAGGAAAGGAATCATCTGAAGTACGATAGCGGCAGCGAGGTAAACATGGCAAGGGCTTTCAGCACCCTTGGTTCCAGGTCATCCTGGTACAACACGCCGTTGCTTGGTATGTCGCCGGATAGTAGCAGGGTGGCTACCAGGGTTTCATTGTACCAGGCATCGAGATGATTGCCATTTTTGGAAGTGAGTATAGTAAATGGCTTGCCGTACAAAGATCCGGTGAGGGTGATAGCGGAATAGCTATGCCTGTTGTTCCAGTCGGTTGCAAGTGGGGTGATGGTGGCAGAGTCAACCCCATCCCAGTAAAAACTGTAGCTGCCTCTGTACTCGTTTGACTTACCCCTGCTGATATTGAAAACGGCAATAGTGTCATTTTCGGCATTGAGCAACAGCTTACATGGGTTATCTGTGTAGAAACCCAATGTTGTGTTTGACGAACCTGTTTTGGTGGCAAATCCACTTTGGTCTCTTTGCCTTTCTTCGTATATATATAGCATACGGTATTTCAAATAGGAAACTGTCGGCATCGTGAACCGTTTGCATACCCACGTAGCCTACCATATGCTGTACAGTCGTTTTTTCGGAGCCCACACCGGTTATCGTTGTAAACACACCGGCAGCAATATTGCCGACCACTTTCTCATTTTCTGATTTCAATTGCCTCACCAACTGCCCTACCTTCCACGAAAAGCCATTGCCTTCCAGTTGTGTGATTGTGTCGCCATTGCTTGCGAACCTGAGCCTTTGCTTGAAATTGGCTGTAGTGTCTGCCGGCACAAATGCACAGGCTGGTTTTACCGGTAACTCAATGTAGTCGGGCGCAGCAGGTGCAAACAGCAACTTTGCCAACGAATCGAAAGCAGCCAAAAAAGAAGCGCTGGTACCCGGAAGTTTTTCCAGTACATATTGGAGTCCGGCCGGCCCTTCGTTCACAAATTTCGCGAGTATTTCGCGGCTGAAAGATTCCGAGCCGTCGGCGCCGTTAATCACCTTCACGCGACAGATTAACACGGTTGCCTGGTTGGGATCGGGCGGCGATAAATCCCTCCTCATCTGCCTGGCATATTCGTTGTTTCTGCCTTCATCATACAAATCAATGAATACATGCCATTTATCCTTATCCAGCCCTTTTGTTTTTGGCTTAAACTTCACGATGCCCGTTATGGGCGGCATGAGCACTTTGTCCACCTCCAGCTTCAAACCGGCCAATTGGCAACCCCACCGGTTATTGATGGCCTGCAGCAGGCTGTTGCTCATTACCTGCGCCATCGAATCGTTCGTGGCATAGGCAATGCGTGGCGGCACAGGGGGGAACATTGTAAAGTTTGGGTCCTTGGGTTGGCTGAGATACTTGTATTTCATTTCTGCAACCACTATGTCAGGCGCTTTTTGTTGCTGCGCACAGGCGTTTTGCCAGGCGGCTATGGCAAGCAGTGAAATGCAGATAATCTTATATAGCTTACACGGTACAGGCATAGGCCGGTAAGGTGGCGCGTGTTTAGGAGTGACCTTACTTATGTGGCCTAAAGGTACCAAATTAATTGCCCCGGCAGAGGTATTAAGTGCAGGTCCACCTATTGTGCCTAACGGTGATTCTATCAGGCCCTAACGAAGCATAGAGGCGGGAAGACATCCAAAGGCAAACATAGCATCGACCAAATTGGCAGGTAGCGAATTCAGCAGCAGTGCGGTAAGCCAAAAAAGCAATCGGTTCATCGAAGTGATAAATGACAGTAAATATTATGATTTGCATAAGTATTCACCTATAACAGAAAAATTCGGCAGATGCGGGTGGACCGTCCGATTTTTATTAAACCCCCAACAATCCGGCCGCAAAGTACAGCACATGAAATCATTTAGCTTTACCTGACCTTTTGAAAGAAATGTATGAAAAGAAAACGCATCGACCCTATCATTCCGCCGCACCAACATGTGTACCTCGAAGGCCCTAAAAACCGCGGCTATGAGTTGCATTTTGCCTGGCGGGTTTTCAAGCAGTTCATCCATGGGTTTCGCAAACTGCATTTTGTAGGGCCCTGCATTACTGTGTTTGGCTCAGCACGGTTTGGCGAAGACCATAAGTATTACAGGGCTTCGGCAGAGTTTGGCAAGCGCATAGCGCAAATGGGCTTTGCCACCATGACCGGCGGCGGGCCGGGTGTAATGGAAGCTGCCAACCGTGGCGCATACGAAGCAGGGGGCCTTAGCATTGGATGCAACATCCTGCTACCCTTTGAGCAACACCTGAACCCATACGTGCATAAGGCCATCACCTTCGAGCACTTTTTTGTGCGTAAGGTGCTGCTGGTAAAATACTCCTACGCCTTTATCATTATGCCCGGTGGCTTTGGCACCATGGACGAGTTTTTTGAAACCCTTACCCTGGTGCAAACCAAAACCATTACGCAGTTCCCTATTGTGTTGTTTGGAAAGGCATACTACGCCGAGTTGTGGGAGTATATGGAACTGATGGCGCAGCAGGGCACTATCAGCCGCGACGACCTGAGCCTGGTATTGCTAACCGATGATATTGATGAGGCCATGCTGCATATACGCACCTACATACGCAACAACTACAAAGTGAAACCCCGCGAAAAACAATGGTGGCTTTTTGAAAAAAAATAACCCAAGGTTTGGGGACCAATTCCGCTAACGCAGCTTGATGTAAAAAGCCAAGTTCTGCAATCGGTAAATTTGAGGGTACCATCAAATAACTGAACTTTGCCCTACCTGTGGAGATAACAAATACCCGGGGCAGCCACCAAATGATATGGAAGAAACTGTTGAAAGCACTCAAATGGACAACCCTGGGTGTTGGCTTGCTTTTGGGCTTCATGTTCCTGCTGCCGGTGCTATTTCCCGGCCCCGTTACACGCCAAATAAAGCAATGGGCCAACGAGTCAATCGAGGGCAAATTGGAGTTTTCCAAATCTCGGCTTTCGTTTTTTCATCATTTTCCTTCGCTTACACTGACGCTGTACGATTATTCGCTGCTTGGCTCACGGCCCTTTGAAAAAGATACCCTGGCATCCGGCAAGGAACTCGGTTTTGGTATTGATGTGCTTTCCTTGTTCCGTTCGTCCATCCGAATCAATAAATTTTTTCTGGAGCAAAGCAAAATCAACATAATGGCCGATGCTGAGGGTAATGCCAACTACAATATTTACAGAGGTGGTAACGATACGGTGAGGACATCGGACAGTAGTGCAGGAGCCGGCATTAAATTAGAGGGGATTTTTATACGTAATAGTGAAATGCTTTACCGCGATCAATCGGTACCCATGACCATTCAGGGCGATTCGCTCAACTATTCGGGCAAGGGTAATCTTCAGGATGATGATTTTGACCTGCAATCCAACATCAATATTGGCAGTTTTAGTTTTGAATATGATGGCACGCCTTATGTACAGCGCAAACCCTTGAATGCCGAATTGGTTACCAACATCAACACTTCATCGCTTGTTATTCGTTTTACCAAAAACGACCTGATGCTAAAAAAACTGCCGGTTGATTTTACCGGTAACCTTGCAATTGTAAAAGATGGTTACGATATTGACTTGAAAATCATTTCGGGGGTTACCGATTTTGCCAACATCTTTTCGGTGTTGCCACCCGAATATGATGGCTGGGTGGCCAATATGCAGTTTACGGGCAGCAGCCGTGCCACAATGGCCATGCAGGGCTCGTACCGGGCAGCCACAGGGCAGCAGCCCAACCTCTCAGCTACCTTACGGGTGCAAAACGGCAGCTTTAAACATAACTCGGCGCCTGTACCCCTCCAAAACCTGCATTTCAATGCTGCCTTTGATATGCCGGCGCTGGATATGGAGCAGATAGCGCTGCGGGTAGACTCGTTGGGCTTTGACATAAACGGCGAACCAACCAACGCCACCCTGCTGTACAAAGGCTACACCAAGCCCTACATAAAGGCAAATGTGCAAACCCACCTCAACTTCGATTTGCTCAACCAGGCTATGGCATTGCCCGATTATTTTTCTATTAAAGGAAAGCTGGCAGCAGATGTAAATATGGATGGCCCGCTGGACTATACAGGAAATAAACTGCCCAAAACAAAGGCTATCATTGATTGGCAAAATGGCTCTATTAAAACACCCTACTATCCTAAAGCCATAGAGCAAATTCTTTTGAAAGCCAATGTGAATTGCCCCGGAGGCACGCCGGCTGATGTATCCATATTACTGGCGCCGGCTTCATTTATGTTTGAAGAAATGCCTTTTGCAGCCACGGCACAGGTAAAAAACCTGAATAGCCCAGTGTACGACATAACGGCCAAAGGCAACATAAACCTCACCAACATATATAAGGTATTTGCCGTAAAAAACGTGAACCTTACGGGAACTATAGTTGCCGATGTAGTTCTGAAAGGAGCGGTGGCTGATGCCGAAAAGGGAGCGTACGACCGCCTTGACAACCGCGGAACCATTGGCTTCAATAACCTGAAGTTTCAAACGGCGCTCTATCAGCATCCTTTCGAATTACCGGAAGGAACCATACGGCTCCATAAAGACAAGGCCTATATAAAACATCTGCAACTGAACTACGCACAAAACAGGTTTATACTCAATGGCACAGCAGCCGGCTTTATTGCCTACTATATGGGCAAAGGAAATTTTTCAGCCAATTTGCAAGTGCAAAGCCCACGGTTGCTGGTGGATGATTTTATAGCTTACCAGGCTCCTGCTACCGATAGCACAACGGTTTCGACCCCTGCCAACGGGGTAGTGATGCTTCCGGAAAAAATGGCATTGCGCCTGAGTGCTGATGTAAAGGAGGTAGGGTATGCCGACACAAAACTTCGGGATTTCAACGGCGTAATTGCCTTGAGTGAGGGAAAATTACAGTTAGATCAAACTACTTTCAAGCTTGCAGGCGCCAACATGAGTATGCAAGGCAGCTACAGGCCTGTTCAACCCAACTCAGCACTGTTTGATGCTGCTTTTAAGGCCGACTCTTTTGACGTGGCAAAGGCATATAAGGAAGTGCCACTCTTCCGCGAAATGGCATCGGCAGCAGAATATGCAACGGGCCTTGTATCGGTAGACTATAAGCTGGCAGGACGGCTGAATGCGCAAATGGCTCCTTTGTATCCAAGTATTAAGGGAGGTGGCACTTTAAAACTGGAAGACGTGCAGTTTAAAGGCTATAAACTGTTTAGTGCTGTAAGCAAAGCCACCGGCAAAGACAGTATCAATAATCCACGGTTAAAGGCCGTAGTATTTAAGAGTTCCGTTGCCAATAACATCATCACTATAGAGCGCACCAAAATGAAAGTGCTTGGTTTCAGGCCGCGCATAGAAGGGCAGGTTTCGCTCGGTGGCAAGCTCAACCTGCGCTTCCGGCTGGGGTTGCCGCCTTTTGGTGTAGTAGGCATACCAATGACTGTTATCGGCACCTCGGACAAGCCCATTGTAAAAATGCGTAAGGGAAAAGAGCAGGATGCGCTTTCCGAAGAAGAAGACATAGAGGAAGCTGAGCAGTAAAACGTGTTGCCCTTCTTCGTTAAACACAAAGAAAGCGACTTCTATTCCAGTACAGGCCTTAGCCACTTTTCGGCATATTCCAGGGGCTCACCCTTGCGCCGTGCATAGTCTTCCAGCTGATCGCGGTTTATTTTGCCTACACCAAAGTACTTGCTCTCGGGGTGGCTAAAGTACCAACCGCACACCGATGATGCAGGATACATAGCCAGCGATTCGGTAAGGCGGATACCGGTGTATTCGGTAGCCTGCAGCAGGTCAAACAGCTTGTATTTCTCGGTGTGGTCGGGGCAGGCGGGGTAGCCGGGCGCCGGCCTGATGCCTACATAGGCTTCATCAATCAGTTGCTCGTTGGTAAGCGCTTCGTCGGCCTGGTAACCCCAGAATTCTTTGCGCACTTTTTGGTGCAGGTATTCAGCAAAAGCTTCGGCTAGTCGGTCGGCCAGGGCCTGCAGCATAATCTTATTGTAGTCGTCGTGCTCTGCTTCAAAGTCGGCAATCTTATCTTCCAGTCCGTGGATGGTAACGGCAAAGGCACCGAGGTAGTCGTTTCCACCTGCCCGTGCCGGCTTCACAAAATCGGCCAGGCACAGGTTGGGCTGCCCTGCGGCCTTTTGTACCTGTTGCCTCAGGAAGTTGAGGGTAACAGTTTCGCCATTTGCGTCAAGCTGCACATCGTCGCCATTTGAAGCGGCCGGCCAAAAACCTGCTACACCCTTAGGTTTAAGCCAGTTGCCGGCTTCGGCCAGGTCGAGCAAGGCGTTGGCATCGTTGTACAGTTTGGCAGCCTGCTCGCCTACCATGGCATCGGTCAGTATATCTGGAAAATTTCCATGCATTTCCCAGGCAATGAAAAAGGGCTTCCAGTCTATATAGTTGCGTAGGGCAGCCACGTCTGCATCATAAATGGCTTTTGCGCCGGTAAAAGATGGCGCAGGCGGCGCATAGCCATCCCAGTTGGCCTGCCATTTGTTTTGCTGCGCCTGTGCCAGTGGCAACAGGTTCTTTGCCGTTTTTCTGGCTTCAAAGCTTTCGCGGAGCACGCTGTATTCTTCAGTGATGGCTCCCAGGAAGGCGGGCTTCGATTCGGGGCTGAGCAGGCTGGTGGCCACAGTTACGCTGCGGCTGGCATCCAACACGTGCACAACACCATGGTTGTACTGCGGTGCAATTTTTACAGCTGTATGCATGCGGCTTGTGGTGGCGCCACCTATCAGCAGGGGCTGCGTCATGCCACGGCGCTTCATTTCGTGGGCCACATGCACCATTTCATCCAGCGAGGGGGTAATAAGGCCCGAAAGCCCAATGATATCAGCGCCGAAGGATTGGGCCTCGTCAAGAATTTTATCGGCCGGAACCATTACGCCCATGTCTTTTATCTCATAGCCATTGCATGCCAATACCACCCCTACAATGTTTTTGCCAATATCATGTACATCGCCCTTCACAGTGGCCAGCAGTATTCTGCCCGGGCCTTCGGAGGAACTGCTGTTTCCAGCCGCCAGTTGCTGCGCTTTTTCGGCCTCTATATAGGGCGTTAGCACAGCCACTGCCTTTTTCATTACCCGGGCACTTTTTACCACTTGCGGCAAAAACATTTTTCCGGCGCCAAACAGATCGCCTACAATATTCATGCCGTCCATCAATGGACCCTCAATTACATCCAGCGGGCGAGGATATTTTTGGCGTGCCTCTTCCGTATCGGCGTCTACATAATCGGTAATGCCATTAATGAGGGCATGTGCCATGCGCTTTTCCACGGCTTCCTGTCGCCATGCTTCATCTTTTACCTCCACCTTTCCTTTGGCCTTTACGGTTTCAGCAAAGGCAATGAGTTTTTCCGTAGCCTCGTTGTTTTCGTTGTAGCGGTTCAGGATTACATCTTCGCACAGGGTGCGCAGCGTGGGTTCTATTTCGTCGTACACTACCAGCTGCCCGGCGTTTACAATGCCCATATCCATGCCCGCTTTAATGGCATAGAAGAGGAATACACTGTGCATGGCTTCGCGTACATGGTCGTTGCCACGAAAGGAGAAAGATAGGTTGCTTACACCACCGCTCACCCGTGTAAGCGGCATCAATTGTTTGATTTCGCGGGTGGCTTCTATAAAGTCCACACCGTAATTGTTGTGCTCTTCCAGGCCGGTGGCTACGGCAAATATGTTGGGGTCGAAAATGATATCCTGCGGCTGAAACCCTACCTGCTCCGTAAGTATTTTGTATGCCCGGTGGCATATCTGCACCTTACGGTCTTTGGTGTCGGCCTGGCCTTGTTCGTCAAAGGCCATTACAATAACTGCCGCGCCATAGTCGAGGCAGGTTTGGGCCTGCTGAATAAATTTTCCCTCGCCTTCTTTGAGCGAAATACTATTTACAATGCATTTGCCCTGTACGCATTTGAGCCCCGCCTCAATGATCACGAACTTGCTGCTGTCGATCATAATGGGTATGCGGGCAATATCGGGCTCGCTTTGCAGCAGGTTCAGGTAGGTAGTCATGGCCTGCACCCCATCCAGCAGGGCGTCGTCCATGTTTACATCCAGTATTTGCGCGCCGCTTTCTACCTGCTGTCGGGCCACGCTCAAGGCTTCTTCGTAGTTGCCATCTTTTACCAGGCGGGCAAATTTCTTACTGCCAGTTACGTTGGTGCGTTCACCTACGTTTACAAAGTTTGTTTCGGGCCGTATTACCAGTGGTTCCAGGCCTGCGAGGCGTAGGTATGGTTTGATGATTACAGATTCGCTCATGGTGGTATTTTGCTCAAACGTTATTTTTTGCCGGGATAGGGAAATCCTATGGACTTTTGTTTTGCCGGGGTTGGCGTGAGTAGTTTTTTGAGTGCCGCAAAAACCATCTGAATTTCCTGGTCTTTGTTGGCAAGATCTTTTTCATTTTTTCGAGACGTAGCCACAGGTCTTTGTTATCAAGCATCAATTGCTTCATTCCTGTAAATACCCTGATGATCTGAATGTTTACCTGTATAGCTACTTCGCTGCGCAAAACCGATGACAACATAGCTACTCCCTGCTCGGCAAAAGCATAGGGTAGATACCTGGCACCGCCCCAACTTGAGATCGCAAATTGTGACCTCAAGATTTCCCATTCGTCTTTTGTAAACTGAAACATGAAATCTGGGGGAAACCTTGACAAATTGTGCTTAACCGACTGATTGAGTACCCTGGTATCTACGCCATACATTTCAGCCAGGTCTTTATCGAGCATCACTTTTTCGCCGCGTACCATATAAATGCGTTCAATAATTTGATGCTCGGGTAAAGCAAGTGCTATTTGTGGGTTTTTGCTCATAATGCCTTCCTTGTGCCTTTGTGGTTAAAAAACCGCTTCCACTACCGGCAACTCCCTCGGCTTCACACCCTTCACATGCTCTGCTATATGCCGTATATGGTCAGGAGTGGTGCCGCAGCAGCCGCCCACAATGTTTACAAATCCCTCTTTTGCCCATTCCTCTATAAAATGCGCGGTTTGGTGTGGCGCCTCGTCGTACTCGCCCATGGCGTTGGGTAGGCCGGCGTTGGGGTACGCGCTGGTGTAGCAGGTGGCTATCTGGCTCAGTTCTTCTATATGGGTGCGCATTTGCTGGGCGCCCAGGGCACAGTTGAGGCCAATGCTGAGCGGGCGGGCGTGCGCTACTGAGTTGTAAAAGGCTTCCAGGGTTTGCCCGCTCAAGGTGCGGCCGCTGGCATCGGTAATGGTACCGGAAATCATAACAGGCAGTGCCCTACGCTCTGGATGTTCTCTAAAATATTTGCGGATGGCGTAAATGGCCGCCTTGGCGTTGAGCGTATCAAATATTGTTTCTATCAGCAGCAGGTCTACACCGCCGTCTACCAGGCCGCGTACCTGCTCGTAGTATGCATCGGCCGCCTCGTCGAAGTTGATACCACGAAAGCCGGGGTTGTTTACATCGGGCGATAGTGACAGGGTCTTGTTCATGGGGCCGATGGCGCCGGCCACCCAGGGACCAGCCCCCCACTGTTCCCCCAACGGAGGCAAATCCGAACTGTAGTTCTTTCGCTCTACAAATTCTTGTCCTTTGGGGGAGTTAGTGGGGGCTTTGAACTGATCAACTGCCTCCCTGGCGCATTTGGCCGCCGCCACATTTAGTTCATATGCCAGGCTTTCCATGCCGTAATCGGCCAGGCTTACCCGTTGTGCGTTGAAGGTGTTGGTTTCAATAATATCGGCGCCTGCATCGAGGTATTGCTTGTGGATGCCTACAATAATTTGCGGCTGTGTAAGGCATAGCAAGTCGTTGTTGCCCTTCAAATCGCTTGGCCATTCTTTAAACCGCTCGCCGCGATAGTCGGCTTCCAATAGTTTGTGGCGCTGTATCATGGTGCCCATAGCGCCGTCAATAATCAATATGCGATTCTGCAGGGCTTCTTTAATGCTTGTTTTAGTAGCGTTTTCCATACTTCAAAGGTTTGCAGGCAGCCTGTGCAGCAGCCATGTTGTTCCTAAATGGCCAACATCCGAACCGGAAACGCTGAGGGGGCCTTGTACACAGGGCCCTTTCGTTTATTAGTTCTGTTGGCGTTACCTGCAGGCCGAACAATAAACAAAATCCGCCTGCGGGCGCAAAAGTAGCCAATAAAGACTATAAATAGGCCACGCACCTGCACCGGGATGCTGGCTTTTCAGGTTACAGTTTTACGGCGGGTGATTTCCTCATAAACGTGAGTTGATTGTCCGGCTGGGGCTAGTCTTCTTTAGGCTTATCAGTGGTAGCTTTTTTTTTACAACAAGCCGGTTGTTGCCGAGGTTGCCCAGGCTGGAGTTTTTTTAGAGAAAAAAGTCAAAAAAAAATAGCGGATATCAAAACTCTTCACTTACTTTGTATTTCAAAGTGCTTTTATGAACGAACAGCAACAGACACTAGACACACTCAAAGACATCCGCAGCATGATGGATCGCAGTAGCCGATTTATCAGCCTCAGCGGCTGGAGCGGGGTAGCCGCCGGCTGCTGTGCCCTGGTGGGTGCGTGGTTTGCCCATGGCATCATTCAGCAGGGAGCACAAGATCACTCGACCTTGCGCAAGGCCTACGATAGTGTGCCACGTGGTTCTTCCATAGAAGTGCCTGATTACGTGGGGTCGAGCCAATTGCTGGTAATTGCCCTGCTTACGATGGCCGGGGCGGTGCTGTTTGCGTTTTTGTTTACCTGGCTGCGCAGCCGCAAAACGGGAGTACACCTGTGGGGGGCTACCTCGCGCAGGCTGGCCTGGGCATTGGGTTTACCCCTTGCAGTAGGTGGTATGTATATGTTAAAACTCATGCAGGCCGGAGCCTTTGGCCTTATTGCTCCGGGCTGCCTGCTCTTTTACGGCCTGGGCCTCATTAGCGCAGCACGCTATACCCTGGGCGAAATCAGATGGCTGGGCTACGGGCAGGTATTTACAGGGCTGGCCAACCTGCTTTTTACCGGCTACGGCCTCTACTTCTGGGCCTTTGGCTTCGGCATCCTGCACATTGTGTATGGCTTTATTATGTGGTGGCATCACGAGCGCAATCCTCAATCAGCATAACTAATCATTGTGGCAGCTTCAATTAACATATCGAACCTGAATAAGGCCTTCGACAGCCGCATACGCCTCGGTATCATGAGCGCCCTTATGGTAAACGAAAGTATGAGCTACAACGACCTGAAAGAACTGCTACAGGTAACCGACGGCAACTTGGCGAGCCACCTCAAAGGCCTGGAAGAAAACGGCTTCATGAAGGTGCAAAAAGGCTTTGTTGGCCGCAAAACCAATACAACCTACAGCGTAACCAAGGCCGGCGAAAAGGCATTTAGACAACATTTGGACGCCCTGGAGCAAATGATACGCGGTACTCAGCAAGGGTAGATTTTTTTTTATTCAAAAGCTTTGTTTTACAAAGTACTTTTTATTTTTGGTAAAACAAGAGATTCGAACACAACAAGAAGACTATTTAAATACAATAAAACTCAACGAGATGTCAAATCCATTATTTCCCGGCTCATGGGGCCTGCTGCTCAAAACCCTGCTCACCGGCTTTCTTATTCTGGTAATGATTATTCCATCGGTGTATGTAATGAGCCTGGTAGACGAACGCCAAGACCGGCAACAGGAAGTGATAAAAGAGGTAAGCAGCAAATGGGCCGGCAATCAGGTGGTGGCAGGCCCATACCTGGTAGTGCCATACAGCTACCTTGCAAGTACGGGCAACGGGCAGGCCGAAACGATTGTAAAGCATTTGGTGGTACTGCCCGACAGCCTTTCGGTAACCGGCGCCATTACGCCGCAGGTAAAAAAGCGTGGCATTTATAAAGTGGCGCTTTACCAAAGCAGCCTGAAACTTGCGGGCCTTTTTAGCCTGAACCGTGTGATGCCCGATGCCGGCGAAACCATTCACTGGGCCGATGCGCGCCTGTGTATGGGCGTTAGTGATACCCGTGGCATAGTAGCGCAGGTGCAGGGCAGTTGGCTTGGGCAGCCCATTACACTGGACGCCGGCCTGCCCGATAATGAGTTGGCAGCAAACGGCATGAGCATATCGGTAAACCTGGAAGGGCAGCAAGCAACGCCCCAACTTGCCTTTGACCTACCGCTGGAACTGAGGGGCTCCGAAGCCATGCAGGTATTACCGCTGGGCAAAACCACCACCGTTGGTTTACAGTCGCCCTGGCCCTCGCCCAGTTTTACCGGCAAGTTTTTGCCCCAGCATAGCATAGACAAAAAGGGCTTTACCGCCTCATGGCAGGTGCTACATTTCAACCGCAGTTTTCCACAGGTGTGGAAGGCACAGAAGTACGATGCCAAAGACTATGCCTTTGGGGTAAGCCTGCTGCAAACCACCGATAACTATGCCAAAACAAACCGCAGTACCAAGTACGCCATTATGTTCATTGGCCTCATGTTTGGTTTCTTCTTTTTGCTGGAAGTATTGCTGGGCCGTAAGGTTCACCCGGTGCAATACATCCTGGTAGGCATTGCGCTGCTGGTGTTTTACACGCTGCTGCTCTCTATTGGCGAAATACTTACGTTTAACACGGCTTACCTGCTGGCATCGGCGGCCACGGTGGTGCTTATTACCAGCTATGCGCGGCACCTGTTTGGCACTCTGCGCCATGCAGGCATTATAGGTGGCTTTTTAGGTGGGCTTTACCTGTTCATGTTTGTGCTGATACAACTTGAAGATACCGCCCTGCTTGCCGGCAGCATTGGCCTGTTCCTGCTGGTGGCGCTGGCTATGCATTTCAGCAAAAAGATCAACTGGTATGGTGAATAAAAGCCGGATCAAAGTACAATAGAACACGTAAAGAACGGATGGAAAGGATTACTGCGGATCATTTTGAATGGTTCAGCTCAGCATCATGTTTGCAGGATATTAAGCGCAAAAGATAGAAAACGGATATATCGGATGAAAAGGATTATCAGCAAGCTGACCTAACCTTTCAAATATGGCAAGAACTATCCTCTCTTCATTTACACGTAAACAAATCACTATGATAAGAATCAAACAGAAACAACAAATTCGAACTTAAGGCTTTTCGTTATCCTTGCTGTTGCAACAGCGCTGTTGCTTATTCCAGCTATTGCCATGTTGTTCACGAGCGAAGTGAACTGGTCATTATTCGACTTTGTGGTGGCAGGCGTGCTGTTGTATGGAACAGGATTAGTGCTTGAGCTTATATTGAGGAAGGGTAGAAGCACTAAACAAAGAATTATTGCAGCTGTAATACTTTTTGTTGTGCTCTTCCTGGTATGGGCAGAATTAGCAGTGGGTATTTTTGGGACACCCTTTGCGGGAAGCTGAAGGAAATAGACAGCTTGCCGGATTTTTGATTGTAAAAAGTATGACCAATCGTTTTAATTGCATCACCAACATGTAACCAATGAACGCATTTCTGAAAAGACTACAATATGCCCTGGCAGGCTGGTGCGTATTTTTTGCCCGCGAAACAAATGGACAAATACAATTGGTTATTGCCATTATAGTGATCGCAACCGGATTTTTACTGCAGCTACAGCCCTGGGAATGGGTGGCCGTACTGCTGTGCATTGGCGCCGTGCTGGGGCTGGAAATGGTGAACACCGCTATTGAAAAGCTGGCCGATCACCTGCACCCGGGCCGGCACGAGCAGGTAAGCATTGTGAAAGATGTGGCCGCCGGCGCTGTGCTCTGGGCGGCTGCTATCAGTGTTGTTGTTGGTGTCATCGTATTCGGGCCTAAACTGCTGGAACTTTTCTAGAAAAATCGCTTGATA
>Ga0114939_10000224_pt1 | contig 48844 bp, 42 predicted proteins | sample AshMeaCrysSpring_FD_87196 | JGI IMG/M metagenome (GOLD analysis project Ga0114939, IMG submission 87196) | Groundwater microbial communities from Big Spring, Nevada to study Microbial Dark Matter (Phase II) - Ash Meadows Crystal Spring | ecosystem: Environmental > Aquatic > Deep subsurface >...
GGCATGGGCCGTGAAACCGGGATCAACGTCGCGGCAACCGCTCTCAACCGTTCGACGCCACCTTCATGATCCGCTGCGGCGAGCCGATGCCGTAGCCCTGCGCGTAGTCGACGCCGAGGCCCTTCAGCATGGTGATGATCTCGGCGCTCTCGGCGAACTCGGCGATGGTCAGCTTGCCGGTGAGGTGTCCGATCTCGTTGATCGAACGGACCATCTCCTTGTCGATCGGATCGCGCAGGATGCCCTTCACGAAGCTGCCGTCGATCTTGAGGAAGTCCACGGGGAACTCCTTCAGGTAGCCGAACGACGACAGTCCCGTGCCGAAGTCGTCGAGCGCGAACTTGCAGCCATACTCCTTCCTGAGCGCCGCCATGAAGCGATTGGCCTGCGCGTAGCTGTTGACCGCCGCAGTCTCCGTGATCTCGAAGCAGATCTTCGAGCCGTCGATGCCGCTGTTGCCGATCTGCTGCTGCACGAACGGCAGGAACTTGGCGTCGGTGATGCTCTGGCCCGACAGGTTGATCGAGCACAGCGCGAGCCGCTCGCGCTCGTCGGCCTCCGAGACCAGCCAGCGCAGCGCGTTCTCGATGACCCAGCGGTCGATCTGCGGCGTGATACCGTAGCGCTCGGCGGCCTTGATGAACTCGGCCGGCGAGACGATCTGGCCCTTCTTGTCCCGCATGCGCACCAGCAGTTCGTAGTGCGCGCCCGGGTCGGCCTTCTGCAGCGGCGCGATCTCCATGCGGAACAGCTCGAAACGCCCCTCGTCGAGCGCGTTGTTGATCTGGGCCGCCCACTGCATGTCGCGGCGGCGGCGCATCACGTCGACCTCGTTGTCGCCGTAGCTGTGGATGCGGTTGCGGCCGTTCTCCTTGGCGACCGCGCAGGCGCTGTCGGCCGCCGATAGCAGCGCCGGGACGTCCTCGCTGTCGGCCGTGATCGGCACCACGCCGATGCTGCAGCCGAGACGGAACGTGCGGTCCTCCCAGATGAACTTGTAGCCGCTGATCGTCTCGCGGAGCTTCTCGGCCATGTCGGCCGCCTCTTCGCTCGAGCAGCTCTCGAGCAGCACGCCGAACTCGTCGCCGCCGAGGCGCGCCAGCGTGTCGCGCCAGCGGATCTTGTTCTTGAGCAGCGTGCCCACCTGGTTCAGCAGCGCGTCCCCGGCGCTGTGGCCACAGGTGTCGTTGATGATCTTGAACTGGTCGATGTCGATGTGGCAGAGCGCGTAGGAGGTCTCGCGCGCACGCGCGCTCCTGAGCGAGCGCTCGAGCTTGGCCTCGAGTTCCCGGCGATTGGCGAGGCCGGTGAGGACGTCGTGGCTCGCGTGGTAGGAGAGCTTGCGGTTGAGCTCGCGGCTCTCGCTCACGTCGTGGAAGACGAGCACGCCGCCCGAGACCGCGCCCGAGCCGTCGCGGATCGGCGAGGCCGTGCTCTCGATGTACATCTCGTTGCCGTCGCGCTTGATGAGCAGCGTCGGGCGCACCGACTTGATCGCGCGACTGCGGCGGATCGCGACGGAGAGCGGGTTCTCGAGGGGCTCGCAGGTCTCCTCGTGGAAGCCGCGGAAGATATCGTCGATGTGCTTGCCCTGGGCCTCCCCGAAGCGCCAGCCGGTGAGTTCCTCCGCCACCGGGTTCAGGTACTCGACCGTGAGGTGGTGGTCGGTCGTGATCACGCCGTCGCCGATCGACTGCAGCGTGATCTGCGCGCTCTCCTTCTCCTTGAAGAGCGCGTCCTCGTAGAGCTTGCGCTCCGTGATGTCGAACTCGACACCGACGAGGCGCCGCAGCCGTCCGGTCGAGTCGACGCGGGCCTTGGCGCGGCTCACCACCCAGCGCCAGTCGCCCTTGCAGTGGCGCATACGGTGGACACTCTCGAACATCGGCGTCTTGCCCGCGATGTGGTCGCGGATGAGCGCCTGCACGCGCGCCATGTCGTCCGGGTGCACCAGGCGGCGCCAGTCGGGCTGCACATCGGGGGCGTGCTCGTCGAAGCCGAGCATCTTGCGCCAGCGGGGCGAGAAGTAGACGGTGTTGTTCTCGACGTCGAAGTCCCACAGGCCGTCGTTGGCCGACGGCAGCGAGAGCGCGTTGCGCTCCTCGAGCTTGCCGAGGTAGCGCGCGACGCGCAGCCGCTCGAGACCCGTGGCAAAGCTTCCGCCGACGAGCTTGAGCAGCAGGTGCAGGTTCGCGTCCCAGCCGTCGCGCGGCTGCGAGGAACACAGCGCCATGAAGCCGCAGACGCGCTCGTTGAGCGACAGCCCGCAAACGAGCAGCGAGCGCATGCCGAGCTCGGCGAAGCGCGAGGCGTCGGTCGCGAGGTCGTGGCGAGGCGCGAGCGTGTCGCGCAGTTCGACGATGCGCAGGTGGCCGAGCGAACGGGCGAGGTACGGCAAGCGCTCGAGTGAATCGCCCTTCATCACCTGCGGGTCGAATGGCGCGAGGAGTCCGGTGGCGCTCGCCACCCGTTCGACCAGCGTCCGCCCGGAGTCGTAGAGCGCTATGCAGATCGCATCGGCGCCGGTCGCCTCCCGCAGCGCCTCGAGGTTGCGTTTGACACAATTGTCGCCGCTCTCGCTCGAGAGGCCCTGGAAGTCGACGGCAACCTTGGTCGCCAGCACGTCGAGCCCGACGGTCGGGCGGCTGCCGGCACCGAAAACGGCCTGTGTCGCCAGGAAGTCGGGTGCTTCCGGCCCTTCGCCGCCCTCGGGATCGGTGCTTCCCATCGCCAGGTCTCGCCCCCCCGCCGCAACCGCTAGTTGCGCGGCATTCTGGCACAGGAATCTAGGAAATCAAGCTAACTGTTTGTATTTAAAGACGCTATCGGCGGGGAGTACAGGCGGGCGCGGGAGTTGTCGCCGCGCGCGACGCACTCGGCGTCCGGTACGCCGGTGACGAGGTACCAGTGCTGCCGATTGGCCTTGCCGAGGTCGACCGCGCTGGCGCCCTTGAAGCAGAGCTCGCGCACGCGCTTGTCCATGACCAGTGCGCGGCGCGGATCCTCCGCGAGCCACGCCGCGGCGTCGGCCGCCTCGCTCTCGCGCTCGCGCCAGCGCGCGTGGCCGAAATTGAAGCTCGGACGCCTGAGTTCGAGCAGGTACTGCTCCTTGGCCCCGACCAGCGCGAGTTCCTGGACACCGGCCGCGGCCTGCTCCACTCGTTGGGTGAAGGCCCGGCCGGAGCGGACGGCGTCGAGGCCCGGGTAGGCAACGAAGCCAGTGAACGCGAGGATCGTGGCGAGCACGCCCGCATAGGCGAGCCAGCCGTCGCGCTCGCGGAACACTGCGAGAACGGCCGCGCAGCACGCGGCAATCCCGGCCAGCGGCAAGACCGGGGCGATGCCGAACTGCCCCTCGATCCGCGCCGCTCGCGCGCCATCGACGGCGAGATACCCGGCCGCGAGCGCCGTCACCGCGGCCAGCGCGCAGGCGAGGACGAACGCGAGCCGGCGCGTTCCGCGCGCTCGCAGGAGTTCCGGCAGCCATGGCCCGGCGGCCATCGCGAACGCGGGCACGGCGGGCAGCACGTACAGGCTCCGCTTGCCGCTGCTCGCCGTGAAGAAGAGCACGACGATCGCGACCCAGGCGAGCAGCACGGCGAGGAGCATGTCGCGGTCGCTGAAGGCCCTCCGCCAGCGCTTCCAGAGCCAGGGCACGAGCGCGACGAGCGGCAGCCAGAAGATCGGGATGATCTCGACGAAGTAGTAGTAGAACGGCGCGTGGTGGTGCCAGGCGTCCGCGTAGCGCGTCACCGTCTGCTTGAAGAGGATCTCGTTGCGATAGTCGAGCAACTCGCCGCCCGCCGACGTGGCGACGATCATCGGCAGGAACCACAGTCCGATCGCGACCAGCATCGCCCCGATCCCGGCGAGACCGAGGCTGCGGATGCGCAGCACCGGCGCCCGCCAGCCCAGCCGCACGAGGATCGCGAAGGGCAGGAGCGCCAGCAGCGGCAGGAACCCGACACCCTTGGTGATCACGCCTAGGCCTGCCGCGGCCCAGCCGAACAGGAACCAGCCCGGCGCCGGCCCGAGGCAGAGGTGGCGCAGCAGCCCGTACAGGCTCAAGGTCGTGAAGAAGCACAGGGTGGCGTCGATCTGTGCCATGCGCGCCTGCCACACGAACTGGAAGGTGAGCAGCAGCATGAAGCCGGCGGCGAAACCCGCCTCGCGGCCGCGGGCGCGGCGCACGAGGTCGTAGGTGAGGAGCACCGTGCCGAGGCCGGAGAGCAGCGACGGCAGCAGGAAACCCACTCGCAACGACCCGGTGATCGAGGTCGCGACGGCGATCAGCCAGAAGAACACCGGCGGCTTGTCGGCGTACAGGTCGCCGCCCACGCGCGGAATCAGCCAATCTCCCGAGCGGAGCATGTCCTGCGCGATGAGCGCGAAGCGCGGCTCGTCCGGTGGCCACGGGTCGCGGAATCCGAGACCGGTCGCGATCAGCAGCAGCCCGAGCCCGAGGAGCCAGAGGACGTCGAGCGTGACGTCGCGATGCGAGTTGCAGCCAGGGCGCAGCAGCTTGTCGAACCGGGACGGCGCTGCGACCCCGGCGCCTCCGGTCACGCGGCGTCCTCGCTCGCCGGCACGCGCGGCGAGGCGCGGCGGATGAGCCACATCACGCCGAAGAGGTCCACGATCCCGACCCAGAGGCGGTTGTGCAGCCCGTATTTCGACGTGCCGCGCGTGCGCTCGCGATGGTTGACGGGCACCGAGATCACCTCGAAGCCCTCGCGCTGGAAGAGCGCGGGCATGAAGCGGTGCATGTGGTTGAAGCGCGGCATGTCCATGAACACGCCGCGGTCGAAGACCTTGATGCCACAGCCCGTGTCGGGCGTGCCGTCCTTCAGCATCCCGCCGCGCACACCGTTCGCCACGCGCGACGACAGCCGCCTGAGCCAGGTGTCGCGGCGCGTCGTGCGGTTCCCCATGACGAGCCGCAGTCGCGGCGAGCTCGACTGCCGCACGGCGTCGAAGAGCTTGGGGATGTCGGCCGGGTCGTTCTGACCGTCGCCGTCGAGCGTGGCAACCCAGGGTGCGCGTGCCTCCCGCACGCCCGTCGCGACCGCGGCGCTCTGTCCCGAGCGCTTCGAGTGGCGGATCAGCCGGACCTCCGGCATGCCGGCCGCGCGAGCCGCGAGCACCGCCGGCGCAGTACCGTCGGTGCTGCCATCGTCCACGAAGATCGTCTCGAAGGCATGGCGCCCGGCGAGGACGGCGTGGATCTCGCGAGCGAGCGGCTCGACGTTGTCCTGCTCGTTGCAGACGGGGATGACGACCGACAGGTCCAGTCCTCGCGGCGGGCTGTCGGCTGGGGCGCTGGTCAAGGTTCGGACTCCGCTCGGAGGAACGCTAGTATAAGCGCTTATGCGCGACAGCCCGGAACAACCCGAACTGGAGGAACTGCGCAACACCCTGTACCGCAAGGTCACCAAGGGCAAGCGCAGGCTCACGCCCGCGCGCCTCCTGATGTACCGGGTGGCGGTCGCGATCGGCTACGTCCTCGGCAGGCTGCTGTGGGCCTCGTGCCGCATGCAGCCGCCGATCCGCCTCGACGGCGCGCAGCAGGCGGTCCGTGAGCACAAGTCCGTCATCCCGGCCTACTGGCACCAGCACATGCTGTTCGCCGTCCGCGGGTTGCTGGGGCTGCGTCCCGAGGGCATGAAGCTCGGCTTCCTGATCAGCCCGTCCGTGGACGGGGTCGCGCCCTCGATGCTCGTGCAGAAGATCGGCGGTCACGTGATCCGCGGCTCCTCGACGCACACCGGCGCGCGCGCGCTGAGGGACTTCTACGAAGTCATCGTGAAGCAGCAGATCTCGCCCGCGATCACGCCCGACGGACCGCGCGGGCCCTTGCACGAGTTCAAGCCTGGTGCGGTGCTGCTGTCGCAACTGACGGGCAAGCCGATCGTCCTCGTGAGCGTCGCGGCCTCGCGGACCTGGCGTTTCGGGACCTGGGACCGGTTCGAGCTGCCCCTGCCGTTCAGCCGCGTGGTGATCGCCTACGGCGAGCCGATTCGCGTGCCCCGCGTGCTCAACGCCGACGCACTCGCGCACATGCAGACCGACATGGCGGCACGATTGCAGGCGCTGAATGACGAAGCGCGCGCGTCGCTGTCCCGCCAGTCCCGCCAGCCTGGCCAGTCCCGCCAGCCTGGCCAGTCCCGCTAGTCCCACGGCAGGACGAACTCCTCGACTGCGATCGGCCCGATCGGCTCCGCCGACGCAAGGTGGGCGATTGCCCCAGCGTGCAGGTCCACCGGGCAGAGCCGATACACGTGACCGTCGAGCAGGCCGGACGCGAGATCGTCGTCGAGACGAACGGCACGAGCCTCGCGCAGTCCGCGGCCCGCCGCCTTGAGCACGGCTTCCGTCGCAGTCCAGCGCGCGAGCTTCGCCGCGTCGGCGCGCGCTGCGCCCTCCCCCGCGCGCATTTCCTCGAGGTCGAACCCGACGTCGGCCGAGACGCTGAGCGCGACCCCGACCCTCCCGGTGCCATGCGAGACGCTGAAGTGCGGGCCGGACGCGAGCCTGGGCTTGGCACCTTCGACGAATCGCAACTCGCCCGTCGTGACCGGCCGCTCGAGGAATCGCTCGGCACCCGCCAATGCGACGTGGATGCCCGCGAGACTTGCAGAGCGGCCACGCTCGTCGCGACGCTCGAGCTCGAGCCGGCGCGCGTAAGGCAGCCGCTCGAGCAGGCGTCGCAACGCCGACGGCGCGGGCCCCTCCGGCAGGGCCGCGTGCAGCACGAGCACCGGGTCCATGGCTGCCGATTCTGTGCGGTGCCGCCGCCGGCCGCCAGCCACGCGACCCGCGGCGCCGATTCTGGGAGAATCCGCACTCATTCGGCCTCCTCCGGGCGACCCCGCATGCTCAAGTACCAGACGCTCCCCCAGATGCTCGACGAACGCGCCCGTGGCACGGGCGCCATCGGTTACCTGGAGGGCGAGAACGCCGAGAAGTCGCTCAAGTTCGTGGACCTGCGCCGCCGTGCGCTCGGGATCCTGCACCACCTGCAGAAGCTCGGCGCCGGGCCGGGCGACAAGCTGATCCTGCACGTCGCCAGCAACGAGCAGTTCATCGACGCGTTCTGGGCGTGCCTCTACGGCGGCATCATTCCCGTGCCGGTGGCCGTCGGCATCAGCGACGAGCACAAGCACAAGCTGCTGCGGATCGCCCGCCAGCTCGGGACGCCGTACCTCTACACGGATCGCAAGCTGCGGGACCGCCTGGCGGAGTTCGCGACCGGGCTCGGCGATGCCGGCTCGTGGTCCGCAGTCGCCGCCCGCTCCTTCGTCGTCGACCAGCTCGACGACATCTCGCGCGAGGGCACGCCCGCGAGAATCGCGCCGGACCAGACGGCGTTCATCCAGTTCTCCTCAGGCTCGACGAGCGAACCGAAGGGCGTCGTGCTCACCCACGGCAACATCCTCGCCAACGCCGAGGGTTCCCAGCGCGCCGCGCAGTTCACAGACGAGGACGTTTCCCTGAGCTGGATGCCGCTCACGCACGACATGGGGCTCATCGGCTTCCACCTCATGATCATGTACGCGGGCGCCCGGCAGTACCTGATGCCGACGGACCTCTTCGTGCGGCGTGCGCTGTTGTGGATGAAGTTCGCGTCCGCGAAGCGCGCCACGCTGACCTCCTCGCCGAACTTCGGGTACCGCCACTTCCTGCGCGCACTCGGCGACAAGACCCTCGAGGGCGTCGATCTGACGAGCCTGCGGCTGATCTTCAACGGCGCGGAGCCGATCTCGGTGGAGCTCGCGGCCGAGTTCCTCGACCGCATGGCCCCGTACGGCCTCCGGCGTACTGCGATGTTCCCGGTCTACGGCCTCGCCGAGGCCTCGCTCGCGGTCGCCTTCCCGCCGCCGGGCTCGGATTTCAGGTACATCACCGTTGATCGCCGCTCGCTCGGCGTGGGCGCGACGGCCCGGTTCGTCGGCAGCGACGACCCGAGCGCCCTCAAGCTCATGTGCGAGGGCAAGCCCATCCCCTACACGAGCGTGAGGCTGCTCGACGACGCCGGCGGCGAGGTGCCGGCGGACACCGTCGGCCACCTGCTCATCAGCGGCGACAACGTCACGCGCGGCTATTTCGAGAACCCGGAAGCGAACGCGGCCGCCGTCCCCGCCGATGGCTGGGTGCGCACGGGCGACCTCGCGCTGTGGCACGAAGGCGAGCTGTACGTCACCGGCCGGTCGAAGGAGATCATCTTCGTCAACGGCCAGAACTACTACCCCCACGATCTCGAGATGATCCTGCAGGGGCACCCGGGACTCGAGCACGGCAAGGTGGCCGCCGCCGGCGTCCGCGACCCGGCCTCGCCCACCGACGAGCTCGTGCTGTTCGTGACGCACAAGGGCGACATCGCGGACTTCCTGCCGGTGGCCGCGCAGGCCGTGCACCTCGTGAACGAGCACGCGGGTGTCGAGGTCGCGCGCGTCGTGCCGGTGACGCGCATCCCGAAGACGACGAGCGGCAAGCTGCAGAGGAGCACGCTCGCAGCGTCCTACGCGAACGGCGAGTTCGCGGCCGATCTCGCCGCGTTAGACGCCGCCTGGGCGGCCGCGCACGGCCAGGGACGCGCCGCCGCGGGAGGCATCGAACGACAGCTCAAGGCCATCGTGGACGACGCCCTCCCCGGCAAGCACGTCGACGTCGACGACAACCTCTTCGAGATCGGCGCAAGTTCGCTCACGCTGATCCAGATCCACGAGAAGATCGACGAACTGTTCCCCGGCGTCGTCGACCTCACGGAGCTGTTCGACTTCCCGACGGTGTCGGAGCTGGCGAAGCACCTGGAGGCGAAGCTTGGACGGGCGCGTTAGGGCATTCCTTGCCGCGGCTGCGCTCGGGCTTGGCGGCGCAGGCGCCGGCGCGGATGAGGACATCCCCGCCGTTCCCGAAGACTTGGAGCCTTGCATTTCGTGCCATGCCTTCGGCCCGGACGATCCGGTGCTCGAGGGACCCACGCTGTGGGGAGTGGTCGGACGCCCCGTCGCGTCGGTGGCGGGCTTCGACTACTCCGCCGCGCTGCGCGGTCTCGGCGGAACCTGGACCGCCGAAAGGCTCGATCGATTCCTCGCATCGCCGCAGGCCTACGCGCCGGGGACGAAGATGGAGCTCGGCGGCGTGAAGAATGCGGCGGACCGCGCGAAAGTCATCGAGTTCCTCGAGACCCTGCGGCCGGCGGTCGCTCAGTAGTCGTCGCGTTTCAGCTTCCAGCGCCGGTGCGACCACCACCAACCGGGCGGGTCGTCGCGGATCCAGCGCTCGAGCGCACGCGCGTAGCGCGTCGTGATTTCGCCCGTGGGCAGCTTCTCGCCGGCCTCGTTCAGCGGCTCGAAAACGAGTTCGTAGCGGCCGCGGGACAGCCGGTTCATGCGCACCAGCACGACCTGCGAGCGCAGCGCGCGTCCGAGCATCTCCGGGCCCATGTAGAACGCCGTGTCCTGGTCGAGGAACGGGACCCAGTGCTTCTCGGGGCTCGTGCGCGGCACCTGGTCCGCGACGAGCCCGATCGCCGCCGCCTCGCGGAAGTTCGCGAGCTCGCGCAGCACCGACTTCGCGGGCACGAGCCGGGCCCCGAAGCGGGACCTGAGCGCCTTCATGCGCGCGTCCATGCGAGCGTTCCTGAGCGGCTTGTAGAGCCCGATGATGCGGTCGCCGAACTCGAGCGAGACGCGCAGCAGCATCCACTCGAAATTGCCGTGGTGCGCGCCGACCAGAATCAGTGGCCGCGGCGGCGCGGCGCCCTCGATCAGCGCCGGGTTCGCGATCGCGACGCGCTCGCGCAGCTCGGGCCCGGAAATGCTTCGAGCGTAGAGAGCTTCCGCGACGACCTCGCCCTGCCGCCGCACGAACTCGCGTTCGACATCGCGAAGTTCGCTGGCATTCGCCTCCGGGAACGAGCGGCTCAGGTTGCCGCGAATGACGTCTCGACGCAGGCCGAGCAGTCGATAGGCGATCCACGCCACGATACCCGCCACGGCGTAACCCGACCTGAGGCGCCAGCCGTCACCCATACAGGCCACGCGTCCGCTTCCATCGGTTGTAGGCCCAGAAATACTGCTCCGGAGACTGGCGGGCCTGCGCCTCGACGGCGCGCACGTATGCCTCGATGATCCGGTCGGGATCCGCGCGTTCGATCGGCCCCGGCAGCGGCACGAAGCGCACGGCATAGCGCCCGCGACTCTCGCGATGCATGGCGACGAAGAACGGCTGGTAACCCATCTTCGCGCCGATCCAGCCGGGCCCGCGGAAGAACGCCGTCTCCTCGCCGAAGAAGGGCAGCCACTGCGACTTCTCGCTCGACGCCGCCGGAGACTGGTCCGCCACCAGCGCGAGCAGCTTGACGCCGCCGCGTTGCCCGAGCAGGTACTGCACGACCTGCTTAGCGGGGACCATGGTCGCGCCGAGCCGACTCCGCAGGGCGGTCAGTGCGCGATTCGCCGCCTCGCGGCTCGCAGGCTTGTAGGCCGCCACGAGCGGCGTGCCGAAGGACGTCGAGCAGCGAAGCAGCAGCCACTCCCAGTTGCAGTGATGCGCGGCCAGCAGCATCACGCGCTTGCCGCCGCGCAGCACTTCCTCGACCGCCTCGGGGTTCTCGAACCGCACGCGCCCGGCGAGATCCGCCGCGTCGATGCGGGCGCCGTGGATGGCTTCGGCGACGAGCTCGCCAAGGTATGAGTAGAAGCCGGCGGCGACCCGGCGGCGCTCGGCCTCCGAGATCTCGGGCAGGCAGCGGGCGATGCCCTCGCGCACGAAGCGCGCCCGCCAACCGACAAGCCGCGCCACGAATGCCAGCGCTCCGCACACCGCGTACAGGAGGGGCAGCGGCAGGAGCGCGAGGGCGCGGAACACGATTCAGGTGGTGCCGGAGGAGGGACTCGAACCCCCGACCCATCGCTTACGAAGCGATTGCTCTACCAACTGAGCTACTCCGGCGGGAGGGGCGCGAAGTATACGGATTCGACCGGCGCCGGGAAACCCCTAGGCGCGGCGTCGCAGCCGGATCACCACCTCGACGTCCGCGATCTCGGTGCCGGGCGGCAGCGGCGGCATCTTCGCGAAGGCCAGGTCCTCGGGACGGATGTCGAGCATCTCGCCCGTGTCGAGGTTCTGGAAGTGGTGGTGCGGCGTCATGGTGGAGTCGTAGACGCAGCGCTCCGGGTCGGCGTGGATCTGGCGCGCGAGCCCGTTGTCCACGAAGAGCTTGAGCGTGTTGTACACGGTGGCCTTGGACACGCGACCGGGGGACTCGCGCAGCTTCGCGAGGATCTGCTCGGCCGTCATGTGCTTCGGCGAGGTCAGGAGCAGCTCCGCGACCTGCAGACGCTGCGAGGTGGGACGCACGCCGTGCCGTTCGAGTATCGCCCGGGCCTGGGAGGTAACCGGGCTGGGGATGAGGGTCGACATGACCACGATTATACGTTGAGCCACTGGTTCGCCGCATTTCTGCGCGAACACGGCGGATACGCCGGGTGACCCCTCCTCGCCGCCGCCCTACCCTCCAGCCCGGACGGACCCCAGTGGGAGCGAGCCATGGAGCGGCCGCGCGGATTCACCCTGCCCGAACTCATGTTCGCCCTCGCCATCGTGGTGGGGCTGCTCGGCTGGGCGATACCAGGCTTCGCGGAATTCAGGCGCAACGCGGCCCGGACGCGGGAGGTCAACCAGTTCATCCAGGCGATCTACCTGGCCCGAAGCGAGGCGATCAAGCGCAACTCGGTGGTGAGCCTTTGCCCGAGCGTCGACGGCGGGACCTGCGCTCCGGCCGGAACCCCCTGGCACCGCGGGTGGATCGTGTTCGTGAACGTCGACCGCGACTCCCCGGCCCGCCGCGACCCGGGCGAGGCCCTGCTCCACGTCTACGCCCCCTGGGACGACGGCCGCGTCCAGGCCAACCGCGCCACCCTCTCCTTCCGGTCGTTCGGGCAGATGGGGGTGACCGCGACCTTCACGTTCTGCGACGAGCGCGGCAGTCGGGCCGCCCGTGCCGTGATAATCAGTCAGACCGGACGGCCGAGGGTTTCCGACCGAAGCGCGTCCGGCAAGCCACTGGCCTGCATTTAGTCAAACCGGCTGCCGCTCGTCGCCCCCCGGGGCCCGCTCGTCGGCCGGGCCAAGCGCTGGTTCAACGACGGCTCTAGGATCACGGTGCCATGAAAGCGAAAAGCGCGGGTTTCACCCTGCTTGAAATCATGTTGGTGATCGCCTTGCTGGCGATCCTCCTGGGCCTGGCCGCGCCGAGTTTCAGCGACTTCGTTCGCAACAGCCGGATGACCAGCAAGGCCAATGACCTGCTGGCCGCATTGAACCTCGCCCGCACCGAGGCGATCAAGCGGCACGTGCCGGTGACGGTGTGTGCGACGGCCGATGCGGCCGCGGTCGCCCCGGAGTGCGACGCCGACGCCGACTTCAGCCAGTGGCTCGTGTTCGTCGACGACGACGGCGATCCGGACGTCGCCACGGGGGATGAAGGAAACGGCACTTTCGAGACGGACAGCGACGAGATCCTGCTGCTCCGGTCATCGGACTCGATCGCGTCGATCACGACGGTCCCGAGCGGGGACGTCGCAGGCTACGTGCAATTCGGACAGGACGGCTTTCAGCGCAGGGACCTGGGAGCCGCGCCGTCCGACCTGGCCGTCCTGATGTGCGACGACCGCGGCAACACCGCGGTCTCTGGAGCCGACATCTCGGCGGCCCGCGCCATGTTCATCACGCGCACCGGGCGCGCCGAAGTCTCGCGCTCCGTCGAAAGAATCACCGATGCGGATGACGACTTCGGAGTCGGGTGCCCATGAGACACCGTGAGGACGGTTTTACGCTGGTCGAAGTGCTGGTCGCGCTGGTGATCTTCGCCGTGGGCCTGCTCGGCATCGCGGCGCTGCACATCGAGAGCCTGAATGCCGGCCGCACGGCGTTGAACCGCACGCAGGCGGTTGCGCTGGCGTCCGACCTCGCAGACCGTATTCGGGCCAATCGTGAGGCCTGCACGCCGAGTTCGGGCACGTGCGAGTACGAGAGCGATACCGGCGCCGTGACCGCGGCCTGCGAGAACACGACGGGCTGCACGCCCGCGCAACTGGCCGCCACCGACATCTTCCGGTGGCGCGCGATCGGCGCAGCTCAACTGCCCGGCTTCGATGCCACCATCGACTGGACGGCCGGTACGCCGAACGTCTATCTGATCACGATCGAATGGGTTGAGCCGGGTGCCGGCGACAACAATGCCTACGAGCTGAGGCTGCAGATATGAGTGCCGACCGCCGCCGCGCACGGGCCGGCTTCAGCATGATCGAATTGCTGGTGGCCCTGACCATCACGACCCTGCTCATCATCGGGGCGGTCACGATGTACTCGCAGAGCCGCAATACGTTTCGCGCTGCCGAGGCCGTCGCGCGCCTCCAGGAGAACGCCCGCTACGCGATGTCGTTCATCGAGACCGACCTGCGCATGGCGAACTACTGGGGCCTCAACAGCCGTCCGGACTACATCCAGCTCGGCGGCGTGTCGGCTTCGAACGCCTGCGAGGCGGGCTGGGCCACCAACGTGCTCGAGTTCGTGCAGGGCTACAACGGCGCGAAGGGACTCGCGTGCATCGACGCCGGGTCCTACCAGAACGGGACGGACGTGATCGTCATCCGCCGGGCGGCCGCCGACCGGGAGATCGGCGCCCTGACAGAAAACGCGTTGTACATACAGACGAGTCGTGTCCAGGGAACGCTGTTTGTCGCGGGCAACGGCTGCGCAGCGAACGACGAAGGCTGCCTGCCGGCGGGATACCTGCCGCCGCAATCCGAGACACACCAGCTGCTGGTGCATGCCTACCACATCAGCCCTGATTCGGTCGGCCGCGACGGTGTTCCGTCCTTGCGTCGGGTCCGGCTCATCACGGGTCCGGACGAAGAGGCGGAAGAGATCATCGCCGGCATCGAGGACATGCAATTCCAGTTCGGAGTCGACACCGACAACAACGCGACGGCCGAGTACTACGTGGTCCCTGGCACTGCGCTGCCCACGGGCGCGCGCGTCGTGTCGGTACGCGTCTGGCTGCGCGTGCGGGCGGAAGAGCCGGACTTTACGTTCGAGGACAAGCGCACGTACAGCTACGCGGGTGTGACGTACACGCCCGGCTCGTCCGGTGACGCCAATCGCTACCGTCGGCTGGTCGTCTCGAAGACCATCCAGTTGCGCAACACCCGCTATGACGAGTGACCAGGCCATGAACGGCAAGTTTACGGGGATTCCCCAAGTCCGGCGTCAGGGCGGCGCCGCCCTGGTGATCGGGCTCCTGCTGCTGCTCGTGCTGACGATCCTGGCGATCAGCGGCATGACGACCGCGACGCTGGAACTGCAGATGGCGGGTAACACGCAGTACAAGGAGCGCGCCTTCCAGGCGGCAGAAACCGGCATCGAGCAGGCCATCGACACGGCGACCTTCGACACCTCGACGCCCTTCGTTGCGGCCAACCAGCCGGCGGACGGCGCGGTCGACCTCGACAACCTCGGCGGTGACGCGGACGCCTGCGAGACCGAGGACTGCTACGACTTCAACATGGAATTCGACACCGAGACGGGCACGACGATCGTGCCCGGCGGCGGATACAGCATGGGCACGGGTTTCCAGGCCTATCACTTCAACATCGAATCGACCGGACGCTCGCGGCGCGGCGCGGAAGCGACGCACACGCAGAGCATCTACATCATCGGCCCCGGAGGCTGAGGACATGACCATGTCGACCATACGAATCCACCGCGGCAACGCGCTGTTTATCGCGACGGCGCTGCTGACATTCGCGTCCGGACTGAACGTGGCCCGCGCCGCGGACACAGAGGCGTTCGAGCCTCAGTACGTCGAGGAGCGACGGCCCAACGTACTGTTCCTGGTCGACTCGACCAACAGCCTTGCGCCGACACAGACGTCGCGACCGCCGGACTACGACTACACGGTCGACTATTCCACGTACCTGAAGGCGAACGAAAGCTGCGCCGGCACGACCGCGTATTTCGACGCCTCGAACCCGGGTACTCCGAACTGCGGCAAGAAAGGCGTCGGCAAGTTGCCGGTCGATGGCAATTTCCATTGTGACGCCAAGAAGGACACCCTGATCCAGGTTGGGACGCTGTCCGCCAAGGTCGTCGAGAAGATCGTTTCCGGGGGCAAGAACCCAACGACCACGTGGGTGGCGCTGTCGCCCAGCTACCCGAATGCGGGCAGCCAGGGCGCGTACTGCCAGGGCGAGGCCGGAACTCCAGCCAACGCCTTCGACGGCGTCGACGAAATCCAGCTGTACTACGGCAACTACATCAACTACGAGAAAGCACTCCCGAGTCTGCCGCCCGTGGTCATAGCGACCGAGTCGCGCATGGACAAGGTCAAGGACGCGTTGATCGCGATCTCCGAGAAGTACAAGGACAAGATCAACGTCGGCATGATGCGGACTTCGACCACCGGCGCTAAGCAGACGGGCGGTGCCGGCAAGGGCGGCATGGTCGTGTTCGCGGTGGACTCGCTCGACGGAACGGCCATTCACGCCACGTCGAGCCTGGGCTACGACTACAGCGTTGCGGGGCTGCCGGACCTCGCCGCGGACGGCTCGATCGACCGCCTCGACGACTTTATCTGGACGATGCGCGACCGCGTCGCCTGCAAGCAGGACCAGGACTGCGGCGGTGCCCCGCCCCCGGTTGAGGACTGTGGTCCGGGCGAGGACTGCATCCAGGTCATGTATCCCAATGGCGACTCCAAGGCGCTCGCGGAAATGCTGTTCGAGGCCTACCTGTATTACTCCGGGCAGGACGTCCAGTACGGCACCCGCAGTGCCGTCGACCCGACGATCGATTTCGACAGCGTTTCGGAATCCCTGGTCGACCCAGGCGGCAGCACGGGCAGCCTGACCTACGATAAGCCCGGCGCGGGCGAGTGCCAGACGAACTACATCATCCTGATCACCGACGGCCTGAGCAGCCAGGACTCGAGCAGCGACACCGACATCAAGAAGATGGTCGAGTCGCTGCCGGAGACCGTCCTGACGGCGCCCGGGAGCCCCTACACGGTCGACAAGAACGGCAAGGTCACCTTCCCAAACAACAGCTGGAGTTCGAACGCGAAGTCACCGAGCGAGTACATCGACGACCTCGCCTTCTACCTCAACAAGGCCACGAGGACGATCGACCCGAAGATGCCGCCCCTCGGCGTCACGACCTATGCGGTCGGCTTCCAGATCGCCGGCTCGCAGGACGAGGTGGACGCGACCGCGCTGCTGAACGATGTCGCCAGGGCGGGCGGCACGGGCCAGGCCGTGATGGCCAATTCGCCGTCGGTGCTCATCCAGTCGCTCGACGACATCGTCACCAAGATCCTGACCGGTAACACTTCGTTTTCCGCCCCCAGCGTCACGATCAACGCGTTCAACCGAACCCAGAACCTCAACGACCTGTACATGTCTGTCTTCCGGCCGGAGTACCTGCGCCGCTGGAAGGGCAACGTAAAGAAGTACACGGTGGATCCGGCGACGGGCGAAATCATCGACAAGAACGAGGAAATCGCCGTCAACTCCACGACGGGCTTCTTCTGGAAGAACTCCCAGAGTCTCTGGTCCAACACCTACGACGGAGCGCTCGCGCCGCAGGGCGGCGCTGCGGTCAACCTGCCGGACTCGGACGTCCGGACCATATTTGTCGATGGTGACGGGACGACGCTCGAATCGCTCGATGGCTACCTCGGTACCCTCTCCGATGCCGAGAAGGAGACCGTTTTCGATGTGACGACCGCGTCCGACGCGGATGTCCTCGTCGACTGGCTGTACGGCACCGACACCTACGACGAGGCGCCGGTGGGCGAACCGGACCCGAACACCGGTCTCTTCAAGGATGGTGACAGCGTCACCACCGTGGACAAGAAGCTCATGGGTGACCCGCTGCACAGTCGCCCTGCGGTGGTCGTTTACGGTCAGAAGACCGTGGAAGTCGACGACGGGGCGGGCGGCACCAAGACCATTCCCGACAAGGACGATGCCCTGGTCTTCATCACCACGAACGAGGGCATGCTGCACGCCCTGGATTCGAAGACGGGCGTCGAGAAGTGGGCCTTCGCACCCAAGGAACTTCTGTACCGGCTCGATTGGCTCCGCGATCGGGGTTCGGACACCGAAACAGCGCTGAAGGACCGCACGGATCCACGATTCTACGGCATCGACGGCACGGTGCGCGTACTGCGCATCGATCGCAAGGGCGACGGCCCCATCAAGAGCAGCGACGACGATCACGTATTCATCTTCTTCGGCTTGCGCCGCGGCGGCACGACGTATTACGGCATGGAGGTCACGGACCCCGAGAACCCGGTCCTCCTCTGGAAGTGGTCGCTGCCGGACGGCGCGCAGTCCTGGTCCAACCCGGTCGTCGGCGACTGGGTGCGCGTCAACATCGCGGAAGGAGACTATGGCTCGAAGAACGGCTTCAACAACGGCAAGGCTGAGAACCGTTACGCCGTCGTCATCGGCGGTGGCTTCGATCCCACCAACGACACGCTGGGTTTCGCCAAGGATGGTCGCGGCAACAAGGTCTACATGCTGGACGTCGCGACCGGCAACGTGCTGTGGTCCGCGGGCCCGTCGAACTCCAGTGCCGACCTCGAACTCACCCGCATGGAGCATTCGATCGTGGCCGACGTGCGCGTCGTCGACCTTTCGGGCGACAACTTTGCCGACCGCATGTACGCGGCCGATCTCGGCGGACAGGTGTGGCGTTTCGACATCAACAACGGAGAGAAGAGGGCCGACCTCGTCACGGGTGGCGTGATGGCCGACGTCGGCTCGCAGGCTGCGAATCGCGACCGCCGCTTCTTTTATGCGCCGGACGTTGCAGAGGTGAGGTGCGGCGGCAAGGTCTTCTATAACGTCGCGATCGGCTCGGGTGATCGAGAGAACCCGGTCAGCGACCAGACGACGCAGAACACGTTCTTCTCGTTCCGCGACACGTTGACTCGCACCAAGGTGGACACCGACAACTACAAGACCAACTGCTCGAACTCGACCGATCCGTGCTTTGAGCTCATCACGGACGACGACCGACTCGTCGACGCCACGACGACGGCCAGTCCGACCGTCGGCGCCAACGCGACCGGCTGGAAAATGGACCTCGTCAAGGTCGGCGGCACGCCCGAGGCACCGACCCGCACCGGTCGCGGTGAGAAGGTCCTCGCAGAGTCGCGGACATTCGCGAACGGCGTGTATTTCACATCGTACGCACCCGAGAACCGCGAAGTCGGTGACTGCGGAACCTACGTGGGCATCAACCGCCTGTACGTGGTGAGTGCGTGCAATGCCGCTCCAGTGAACAACTTCGACACCAGCACGGCGGGCGCGAATTCCGTGGCCGACCGAACGCTGCAGCTCGCTCAGGGCAGCATCGCGCCGGAGGTCGTGTTCATCTTCCCGACGCCCCCTGAGGGCTGCAACTCCCGGGACTGCCTGCCGCCGCCGCAGTGTCTCGTGGGCCTGGCCAATTGCGGTCGCGGCGTCGCCAACAACCCCGTCCGCGTCTTCTGGCGCGAGCAGGGCGCGGAGTGACGACGATGGTACGCAGAGCGCGCGGCTTCACGCTGATCGAGGTCATGATCACCCTCGTGATCGTGGCGATACTCGCGGGCATCGCCATCCCGAGCTACCGGAACTACGTCCTGCGCTCGCACCGCATCGAGGCAACCTCGGCATTGCTCAAGGTGGCGGCGGCGCAGGAGAAGTTCTACCTGCAGAACAACACCTACACCGACAACGTGGGTGACGTCGCAGGCCTCGGCTTCTCGACGGACGACGACACCACGAGCTTCACGACCGAGAACGGCTGGTACACGATCACGGTGACGGCTGCGGACAACGAGGGCTTCACGCTGACCGCCGAGGCCGAAGGCGACCAGGTGAACGATGCCGACTGCACGGACTTCAGCCTGGAGTCGAGCGGCGCGAAATCGGCGAGCGGCGACGGCTGCTGGAAGAAGTGAACGACGGCGGTCCGGGCCTGGGCCCGGGCCGCCCGGTTCGACTCAAATCGACGGCTCGCCCGCCTCGCGCTTCGCCCGCAGCTCCCGCGGCAGCGCGAACACGACGTTCTCCTCGCGCCCGAGGATCTCATCGGCGCCCTCCCCGCCCCACTCCCTGAGGCGCGCCACGACGCGCTGCACGAGCAGCTCAGGCGCCGATGCCCCGGCGGTGACGCCGACGGCCCGCTTGCCCGCGAACCAGTCGCGCTCGAGGTCGTCCGGCCCGTCCACGAGGTATCCCGGGATCCCGGCCTTCTCGGCGATCTCCCGCAGCCGGTTCGAGTTCGAACTCGTCTGCGAGCCCACGACGATCACCACGTCGCAGTTCGCGACCAGCGACTTAACCGCGTCCTGGCGGTTCTGCGTGGCGTAGCAGATGTCTTCCTTGCGCGGCGTCGAGAGCGTCGGGAAACGGCGCTTCAGCGCCTCGAGCACGTCCGCGGTGTCGTCGACGGACAGGGTCGTCTGCGTCACCACGCCCACCCGCGACGGGTCGCGGACCTCGAGGGTCTCGACGTCGGCCACGTCCTCCACCAGCACGATCCGCCCGCCCTGGCTGTCGTCGAACTGCCCCATCGTGCCTTCGACCTCGGGGTGGCCCTCGTGGCCGATCAGGATCACCTCGCGGCCCTCGCGGGCGAAGCGCGAGACTTCCATATGCACCTTGGTGACCAGCGGGCAGGTCGCGTCGAACACGCGCAGCCCGCGGCGGCGCGCCTCGGCCTGCACCGCCTTCGACACGCCGTGGGCGCTGAAGATCACCGTCGCGCCGTCCGGCACTTCGTCGAGTTCCTCGACGAACACCGCGCCCATCGCGCGCAGGCGCTCCACCACGAACCGGTTGTGCACCACCTCGTGGCGCACGTGGATCGGCGCGCCGAAGAGCCCGATCGCGCGCTCGACGATGTCGATGGCCCGGTCGACGCCGGCGCAGAAGCCCCGCGGGTTGGCGAGCAGGATCCTCATGCCGGCCGCTTCTCGCGGAAGGCGTCGAAGATCAGGAGCGCCGCGCCGATCGTGATCGCACTGTCCGCAATGTTGAACGCCGGGAAGTACGCCGAGCCCCAGTGCGCGTGGATGAAGTCGACCACGTAGCCGAGCCGCACCCGGTCGATGACGTTGCCGATCGCGCCACCCAGAATCAGCGCGAGCGCCATCGGCAGCAGCTTGTCGCCGCGCGGCGAGCGCCAGATCCACGCCACGAGCAGCGCGCTCACCGCGAGCCCGAGCGTGATGAAGAACGGGCGCTGCCAGCCCGAGGCGTTCGCGAGCATGCTGAACGCGGCACCGGTGTTGTGCAGCAGCGTGAAGTCGAGCACGGGCAGGACCTCGACGCGCTCGTAGAGCTCGAAGAAGCGCACGACGAGGAACTTGGTGGCCTGATCCAGGGCGACTACCGCGAGCGCGAGCCACAGCCACGCGGCCGGATGGGTGCGCTGCACCATCGGTGGCAACGGGATCGTCGGCGACGGGGTCGTCTGATCGGTCGACATCTACGCGAATTCCCGGGATTCGCCCGGTCCTTCGATATTCGACACGCAACGGATGCAAAGTTCCGGGTGCCGCGCGTCGGAGCCCACGTCGTCGCGCTTGTGCCAGCAGCGCACGCACTTCGTCGCCCCCGACGCGTGCACGTGCAGCCAGAGCCCGCCCTTGCCCTCGGGATCCGCCGGAACGGCCGCCTCCGGCCGCGGTTCGAGCGGATGCACGCGGGCCTCAGAGGTGATCAGCACGAGACGCAGCTCCTCGCCGAGCGCCTCGAGCGCGACGCGCGTCTCGGGGGCCGCGTAGATCTCCACGATCGCGTCCAGCGGCGCGCCGATCTCGCCCGCGATGCGCAGCCGCTCGAGCTCGCGGAGCACGGCGGCGCGCACCTCGAGCACCTTCGGCCAGTCGATGGCGCTCGCCGGCGCAACGGGCAGCTGGGCCCAGGTCGTGAGGAACACGGACTCGGCCCGCGACCCGGGCATGAAGCGCCAGATCTCCTCCGCGGTGAACGACAGGATCGGCGCGAGCCAGCGCACCATGGCCTCGGCGATCCAGTGCATCGCCGTCTGCGCCGAGCGCCGCGGCAGTCCCTTCGCGGGCGTCGTGTACAGCCGGTCCTTGATGACGTCGAGGTAGAAGCCGCCGAGGTCCACCACGCAGAAGTTGTGCACCTTCTGGTAGATCAGGTGGAAGTCGTAGTCGCGATAGGCGGCCAGCACCTCGTTCTGCAGCGTGCGAACGCGCTCGAGCGCCCAGCGGTCGAGCGCGACCATCTCCGCGACCGGCACGGCGTCCACCGCCGGGTCGAAACCCGCCATGTTGCCGAGCAGGAAGCGCACGGTGTTGCGGATGCGCCGGTAGGAATCCGACATCCGTTTCAGGATCTCGTCGGAGACCGCGATCTCGTTCGCGTAGTCGGTCGAGGCCACCCACAGCCGCAGCACGTCGGCACCGAGCGTGTCCACCACCTTCTGCGGCAGGATCACGTTACCGAGCGACTTCGACATCTTGCGGCCCTTCTCGTCCACGGTGAACCCGTGGGTGAGCACGCCCCTGTAGGGCGCGTGGCCCTTCTGCGCGACCGACGTGAGCAGCGAGGAATGGAACCAGCCGCGATGCTGGTCCGAGCCCTCGAGGTACAGGTCGGCCGGCGTGCGGATCTCGGGACGCAGCGTCGAAACGCAGTGGTGCGAGACGCCCGAATCGACCCACACGTCCATGATGTCCGTAACCTTCTCGTACTGCCCCGCCTCGGCGCCGAGCAGCGAACCCGGATCCAGGTCGAACCAGGCGTCGATGCCGTCCTTCTCGACGAGTGCGGCCACGGCATCCACCAGCGCGGGCGTGTCCGGGTGCAGTTCGCCCGACTCGCGATGCGTGAAGAGGGAGAGCGGCACGCCCCAGATGCGCTGGCGCGAGATGCACCAGTCCGGCCGCGTCTCGATCATGCTGTAGATGCGCTGCTCGCCCCAGTCGGGCGTCCACTCGACCTTGCCGATCTCAGCGAGCGCGGCCTTGCGGAGCCCCGCCTGCTCCATGCTGATGAACCACTGCGGCGTGGCGCGGAAGATCACCGGCGTCTTGTGGCGCCAGCAGTGCGGATAGCTGTGGCGGAATGGCTCGTGGTGCAGCAGCGTGCCGCGTTCGACCAGCACCTCGACGACGTGCCTGTTCGCGTCGAAGACCTTCTCGCCCGCGAAGATCGGCGTGGCGGGAAGGAAGCGACCGTCGCTGCCGACCGGGTTGTCCACCGGAAGGCCGTAGACGCGCCCGATCACGAAGTCTTCCTGGCCGTGGCCCGGGGCCGTGTGCACGGCGCCGGTGCCGCTGTCCAGCGTGACGTGCTCGCCGAGGATCACCGGCACCTCGCGCTCGTAGAACGGGTGCCTGAGCGCCAGCTTCTCGAGCGCGGCGCCCTTCGCACGCGCGAGCTCGCGCGACGCGGCGATCCCCGCCCGCTCAAGCACCGACGGGGCCAGTTCGCTGGCGAGCAGCACGAGCTCCGCGCCGGCTTCCGTCGAGACCTCGAGCAGCGAGTAGTCGTACTCGGGGTGCAGCGCGACCGCCTGGTTCGCGGGCAGCGTCCACGGCGTGGTCGTCCAGATCACGACGCTCGCACGCCCAGCCGGCAGGGCCGCGACGCCCATGCGGCGCGCGAGGTCGGCCCCGTCCACCACCGGGAAGCGCACGTCGATCGACGGCGAGGTGCGCTCGTCGTACTCGACCTCCGCCTCGGCCAGCGCCGAGCGGCAGTCGAGGCACCAGTGCACGGGCTTGTAGCCCTTGTAGAGGTGACCGTTGCGGATGATCTGCGCGAAGGCCCTGAGCTGCTCGGCCTCGTAGCGCGGCGCGAGCGTGAGGTAGGGATTCGCCCAGTCGCCCATCACGCCGAGGCGCACGAAGTCCTTGCGCTGCACGTCGACCTGCTCCATCGCGAACTCGCGGCAGGCCTGGCGAAACGCCTTTGCGTCGAGCGTGCGGATCTCACGACCGCGCAACTTCTCGACTGCGTGCTCGATCGGCAACCCGTGGCAGTCCCAGCCTGGCACGTACGGCGCGTCGAAGCCGTCGAGCGTGCGCGACTTGACGATGATGTCCTTCAGGATCTTGTTGACCGAGTGCCCGATGTGGATCGCGCCGTTCGCGTACGGCGGACCGTCGTGCAGGATGAACTTCGGGCGCTCGGCCGCGACGGCGCGGAGCTTGCCGTGGATGTCGTTCGCCTCCCACCAGGCGAGCATCTCGGGCTCGCGACGGGCGAGGTCGCCCTTCATCGGGAAGGGGGTCTCGGGCAGGTTGACGGTGTGCTTGTAGTCGGCCACGGGGGAAGGGGGGGGGCGTGAGCAGGGGGCAGGGGGTAGTGAACCCTGAATTTTGACCGAACCCGCGCGGTTTCACCAGAAAAGCGGCCGCGACGGCGGGCTCAGACCCCGAGCACCGCCCGGGCCTGGGCCGCGTCCCGGTGCATCTGGGCGACGAGCGCGTCGAGCGACTCGAAGCGCTTCTCGTCGCGCAGCCGCTGCACGAAGTCGACGTCGAGGTAGCGCCCATAGAGGTCGCCCTCCCAGTCGAAGACGTGGACCTCGAGGAGCGGGTCCGTGCCGTTGATCGTCGGGCGGGTGCCGAGGCTGACGACCGCCGGGTGGTCCAGGAGCCCTGCCCCGCTCACGCGGACCGCGAATATCCCCCAGAGCGGCACGACCTTGCGGTGGAGCGCGAGATTGGCCGTGGGATACCCGAGCTTGCGACCGAGCTGCTGGCCGCGCATGACGCGTCCCGCCATGCGGTAGGGCCGGCCGAGGAGTTGCGCGGCTCGCGCGAGATCGCCGCGGCCGAGCGCCTCGCGCACCAGCGAGCTCGAAACACGCTCCCCCTCGACGAGGAACTGCCCGACTTCCTGCACCTCGAATCCGTGCCGAGCTCCGGCCTCGCGCAGCGTGATGATCGTCCCTTCGCGGCGGCGCGCGAAGTGGAAGTCGTGCCCGACGACCATGTGCCGCACGCCGAGTCCCTGCACCAGCAGGCGCTCGACGAACTCCTGCGCACCCATGCCCTGCATGCGCCGGTCGAAGCGCAGGACGACCATGCGGTCGACCCCGTAGAGTGGCAGCGCCTCGACTTTCTCGCGCAGCCGCATCAGGCGCGACGGCGCAGCCCCGCCCTCGAAGTACTCGCGCGGCGTGGGCTCGAAGGTGATCACCGTCGCCGGGGCGCGCAGGCGCCCGGCGTGCTCGCGTACCGCCGCGAGCATGTGCTGGTGCCCGCGATGCACCCCGTCGTAGTTACCGATCGTCACCACGCTGCCGCGGTGGCGTTCACGCAGGTTGTGCAGGCCGCGCACGACTTCCATGGTGGATCCGGCTCAGGCCCCGGGGACCGGCGGTTCGGACGGCGGCGGGATCTGCGGCGGCGACTGCACGCGCAGGTGCCGGACGCGCATGCCGAGCGCGTACAGCGTGCCGAAGTAGAGGAGCGCACCGCCACCCACGAGCACGCTCATCCACCCGACGCGGTGCCACACAGTCATCGCGATCCAGCGCCCGGTGCCGCCGGCGAGCGCCCACAGGAACGCCACCATCACGACGTTCGCGGCCAGAACCTGGCCGAGCATCCGCCGGAAGCCCGGGCCGTGGCGCAGCACGCCCTGCCGCTTGAGGCCCCGGTAGAGCATGGTCGAGTTGTACCAGGCACCGATGCCGTTGTTGAGCGCGAGCAGCGCGTGCAGGCCCGGGCGGTCGGCCATGAGCGCGAGCGGCAGCACGATTGCGAGGTTGAGCCCCATGTTCACGCCGAGCGCCTGGATGCCGATGCGCACGGGCGTGCGCGTGTCCTGCCGCGCGAAGTATCCGGGCGCGAGCACTTTCACCATGCTGAATGCCAGGAGCCCGGTCGCGTAGGCCATCAGGGCGAGGCTCGCCATGCGCACGTCCTCGGCGTCGAACTTGCCGTAGTGGAAGATCGTCACCGTGAGCGGGCCCGCCAGCACGATGAGTGCCGTGGTCGCAGGCAGGACGACGATCACGGTCAGTCGCAGCGCCCAATCGAGCGTCGCGTTGAAGCGCTCGGCGGACTGGGCGGCATGGTGCGCGGCGAGCCCGGGCAGGATCACAGTCGCGAGCGCGACGCTGAAGACACCGAGGGGAAACTCCATCAGGCGGTCGGCGTAGTAGAGCCACGCGATGCTGCCCGTCGCGAGGAAGGACGCGATAAGGGTGTCGAGCAGCAGGGCCACCTGCGACACCGACGAGCCGAAGATCGCGGGCAGCATCAGCCGGCCGATCTTCTTCACGCCTTCGTGACCCCAGCGCCAGCGCGGCCGGCGCAGCAGGCCGAGCTTCAGCATGAACGGGATCTGGAACGCGAGCTGCACGAGGCCCGCCACGAACACGCCGATCGCGAGCGCGACGCCCGGCTGCGCGTAACGCGGCGCGATCCAGGCGGCGAACACGATCATGACGAGGTTCATGAGCGTGGAGGTGGTCGCCGGCACGGCGAAGCGCCGGTAGCTGTTCAGCACCCCGGCGGCGAGCGCGGCGAGCGAGATGAACAGCAGGTACGGGAACGTCCAGCGCAGCATCTCGACCGTGAGGTCGAACTTGCCCGCGTCCTCGCGGAAGCCCGGCGCGAAGAGCAGTACCAGCAGGGGCGCGGCGACGACGCCGATGATCGTCACCACCGACAGGAACCACGCCATCGTCCCCGCCGCGCCATCGACGAGCTCGCGGACCTCGTCGTGGGACCGCTGGACCTTGTACTCGGAGACCACCGGCACGAAGGCCTGGGAGAACGCGCCCTCGGCGAACAGCCGTCGCATGAAGTTCGGGATCTTGAACGCCACCAGGAAGGCGTCCATGAGGACCCCGGCGCCGAACATGCGCGAATAGACCATGTCGCGCAGCAGGCCCGTCACCCGTGAGATCAGGGTAAAGGCGCCGACGATGCTGGTGCTGCGGAAGAAGCCGCCGCTCAAGCGGGGCCCCGTGGGGTCGGAGGCATAAGGGGACATTGTCCTTTTTCACGGACCGAAAAAGGAGAATGTCCCCGGCTTGACCTTAATGGCGCGTCCCGCCAAAATACGCGGCTCTTTGACCGACCGCGCCGGCCCCGAGCCGGCCCGCAGGAGATCGATTCCGTGGCGAACATCAAGTCCGCAGAGAAGCGCGCCAAGCAGGCCGTCAAGCGTCGCGCCCACAACATGGCCGCCCGCTCGCGGCTCCGCACCTCGATCAAGAAGGTCCTGAACGCCATCGGCGCCGGTGACAAGGCCGAGGCGACTGCCGCGCTCAAGGCTGCCCAGCCCGTCATCGACACGATGGTCACCAAGGGCATCATCCACGCGAACAAGGCCGCGCGTCACAAGCGCGAGCTGAACGCCAAGGTGAAGGCGCTCCCCGCCAAGTAAGCGCACGATCCTCCGTTTCGAGAGAAAGCCGGCCTCGCGCCGGCTTTTTCATTCGGGCGCCGCTTCCGCGCCCGGCCCGGTCTCGGCCCGCATCTCGTCGAGGCGCCGCATCACGGCCTGGCAGAGCTCCTTCGTGCCGGAGCGCGTCGCGCCGGAAATGCGGAACACGGGCCCCTTCCAGCGCAGCCGCCGCACGATCTCCTTGCAGCGCTTCTCCGCCTCGGCGGGCGGCAGCAGATCGAGCTTGTTCAGCACCAGCCAGCGCTCGCGGCCGGCCAGCTCGGGACTGAACTTCTTGAGCTCCGCCGCGATCGCACGCGCGTCCTTCACGGGGTCCGCCTCGGGGTCGGGCGGCGCGATGTCGACGAGGTGCAGCAGCAGCCGCGTGCGCTGCAGGTGCTTGAGGAACCGGATGCCGAGCCCCGCCCCTTCCGCGGCCCCCTCGATCAGGCCCGGGATGTCGGCCATGACGAAGCTCTTGTGCTCGCCGACGTACACGACCCCGAGGTTCGGGTGCAGCGTCGTGAAGGGGTAGTCGGCGATTCGCGGCCGGGCCGCCGAGACCACGCTGATCAGGGTCGACTTGCCCGCGTTCGGCAGGCCGAGCAGCCCGACGTCCGCGATCAGCTTGAGTTCGAGCCGCAGCTCCCGCTTCTCGCCGGGGTACCCGGGGGTCGCGCGGCGTGGCGTGCGGTTCGTGCTGCTCTTGAAGTGTTGGTTGCCGAGGCCGCCCTTCCCGCCGCGGGCAACGAGCACCCGGTCCCCGCCGTGGGTCAGGTCCCCGAGCGTCTCCTCGGTGTCGACGTCGTAGATCACGGTGCCCACGGGCACGACGACCTCGAGGTCGCCACCGCCCTTGCCGCTGCAGTCTGCGCTGCCGCCGGGCTCGCCGTTCTCGGCCTTGAACGCGCGACGGTAGCGGAAGTCGGCGAGCGTATTGAGGCCCGCGTCCGCGACGAGCCAGATGCTGCCGCCCTCGCCGCCGTCACCGCCGTCCGGACCACCGAACGGGATGAACTTCTCGCGGCGGAAGCTGACCATGCCGCGGCCGCCGTTACCGGCCTGCACCTTGATCGTGGCTTCGTCGACGAACTTCATGGGAAGGGGGTAGTGAGCAGGGGGTGGGGGGTAGTGAAGAACAGGAAACCCGGAAAAGCAAAGGCCCCGGGGTCGCCGGGGCCTTGCCTCATTCCCGGAGCGATGCGGCTCAGTTCGTGACCGGCTCGACGCTCACGTGCACGCGCTGGTCCACGCCCTTGCGGCGGAAGCTCACGACGCCGTCCGACAGCGCAAACAGCGTGTGGTCCGTGCCGATGCCGACGTTCTCACCCGCACGGTACTGCGTGCCGCGCTGACGCACGAGGATGTTGCCGGCGAGCACGCGCTGGCCGCCGAATTTCTTCAGGCCCAGTCGCTTGCTCTCGGACTCGCGGCCGTTCTTGGTACTGCCGCCTGCCTTTTTATGTGCCATGGCTCGTCTCCTTCAGGGCCCGGCTCAGCCGGCGATCCCCGTGATCTTCACTTCGGTGTAGGACTGGCGATGGTTGCCCTGCCGCAGGTAGTGCTTGCGGCGGCGGAACTTCACGATCCGCTTCTTCTCGCCCTTGCCGTGCGCCTGCACGGTGCCCGTGACCTTGCCGCCCGTGACGTACGGGGCGCCGACCTTGATGTCCGCACCCTGGCCCACGACCAGCACCTTGTCGAACTCGACGGCGGCGCCCGGCTCGGCCGGGAGCTTCTCGAAACGGACCACGTCGCCTTCGGCGACGCGATACTGCTTGCCGCCCGTCGCAATGACCGCGTACATGATTGACCACTCCACTGGGGCCGGGGATTGGTTCCCGGCAGGAAAGACGCGAAATTCTACGGGTCCGGGCCGCCCGAATCAAGCGCTTAGGCGCGATCCGCCATTCCCTCCCCAGCCCCCGCCGGGTACCATTTCCTGGCCAGCAGTTGGGGTGGTTCGTGGCGGGAATGCAACTCAATCGGATCCGGGAACCCGTGGCGGAGGATCTCCGCCGCATCGACCAGGTCATCGTCGAGCGCCTCGCGAGCGACGTGGTACTCGTGAACCAGGTGGCCCGGTACATCGTGGGCGGCGGCGGCAAGCGCCTGCGCCCCCTGAGTGTCGTGCTCGCGGCCCGCGCCTGCGGCTACCCGGGCGACAAGCACGTCGACGCCGCGGCCATCATCGAGTTCATCCACACCGCGACGCTGCTGCACGACGACGTCGTGGACGGTTCCGACCGACGCCGGGGCCGCGACACCGCGAACCACGTCTTCGGCAACGAGGCGAGCGTCCTGGTCGGCGATTACCTCTACTCCCGCGCGTTCCAGATGATGGTCGGGCTCGGCAACCTGCGCATCCAGGAAGTCATGGCCAACGCGACCAACACCATCGCCGAGGGCGAGGTGCTGCAGCTCATGAACGCCCACGACCCGGACACCACCGAGGAGCGTTACCTCGAGGTCATCTACCGCAAGACGGCCAAGCTCTTCGAGGCCGGCGCCCAGGTGGCCGCGATCCTGAGCGGGGCGTCGCCCGAGGTCGAGCAGGCCATGGTCGCCTACGGCAGGCACCTCGGCACCGCGTTCCAGCTCGTGGACGACTCGCTCGACTACACGGCGGACGGGGCGGAACTCGGCAAGAACGTCGGCGACGACCTCGCGGAAGGCAAGCCCACGCTGCCACTCATCTACGCGCTCGCCCACTCCTCGGCCGACGACACGGCCCGGCTGCGCCTCGCGGTCGAGAACGGTGGGGTCGAGGAACTCGAGTCGGTCACGCGAGCAATTGAATCGGCCGGGGGCCTTGAGTACACTGCTCGGCTCGCGCGGCGGGAGGCGGATCTCGCCATCGACGCCCTGAGCCGGCTTCCCGAGTCGGCGTACCTGGGCTCGCTGCGCGCACTGGCGGACTTCGCGGTCGGTCGTTCGTACTGACCCCAAGCCCGAACGACGAGGCGGGATGTAGCTCAGCCTGGTAGAGCACTACGTTCGGGACGTAGGAGTCGGAGGTTCAAATCCTCTCATCCCGACCACCTTCTCAAGACTATCTGTCGATAAGCTCACCCGGAACGGCCCCACTCCGAACGCCATGCTCGCCACGGCGTGCGAACCGCCGACGTGCGCGTGCGTCGGCAATGACATCCCGGTGCAACGCAAGGAGGACTCGGGCAAACCAGGTCGGCGCCCAGATTGATCGTCAGGGTCTGGCGCATGCCTCGGAAAATCGCCAGGTGCCCGCGTGCTAAGCTCGGCCGAGCCCCGGAGGCGGGCCCTCCCCGAAGGACGACGATGACCGCCACGTACCAGCGCATGGTTCTCGCGAGCCGCCCGACCGGCGCCGTGACACCCGACAACTTCCGCCTCGAGACCGTGCCCCTGCCCGAACCCGCCGACGGGCAGGTCCTGATCCGGGTACATTACCTCTCGCTCGACCCTTACATGCGCGGCCGCATGGTCGAGTCGCGCTCCTACGCCCAGCCCCAGAAGATCGACGAGACGATGATCGGCGGCACGGTCGGCGTGGTCGAGGTGTCCCGCAACCCGAAGTTCGCGGTGGGCGACACCGTGCTCGGCACGCTCGGTTGGGCGGAATACGGCATCTCGGACGGTCGCGGCCTGATGAAGGTCGACACGCGCACCATACCGATGTCGGCCTACCTCGGCACCGTCGGCATGCCGGGCGTGACGGCGTGGTACGGCTTGAACCGCATCTGCCAGCCGAAGGCCGGCGAGACGGTGCTCGTTTCGGCCGCGAGCGGCGCGGTGGGCAGTGTCGCCGGACAGCTCGCGAAACTGCAGGGCTGCCGCGCCATCGGCATCGCGGGCGGACCCGACAAGTGCCGTTACGTCACCGAGGAGCTCGGCTTCGACGCGTGCGTCGATCACCGCGAGCACACGGACATCCGCTCCATGACCCGCGCGCTCAAGGCCGTCGCGCCGAACGGCATCGACGGCGTGTTCGAGAACGTGGGCGGGGTGTGCCTCGACGGCGCCCTCGCCTGCATGAACCCGTTCGGCCGCATCGCGATCTGCGGCCTCATCGCGGGCTATGAAGGCACGGCGATACCGATCCACAACGTGTTCGCGCTGGTCGCGATGCGACTCAAGATCGAAGGCTTCATCGTGAGCGACCACCTCGACGCCTGGCCGCCGGCGCTCGCCGAGCTCGGGCAGGGGGTCGCATCCGGGCGGCTCAAGTACCGCGAGTCGGTCGCGCACGGGCTCGCCGCCGCGCCCGAGGCGTTCATCGGCATGCTGGCGGGGCGCAATTTCGGCAAGCAGCTGGTGAAGCTCGCCTGATGCACTGCGCCGCGACAGTCCTCCTGCTCCGCGAGCGCGACGGCGCACTCGAGGTGCTGATGATGCGACGTGGCGCGGGGCTCGCGTTCATGGCCGGCATGTGGGTCTTTCCGGGCGGCCGGCTGGACCCCGCGGACAGTTCGGCTGCGGCCCTTTCGCGGCTGCATGGCACCCGTGAGTGCGGCGCGAGCCTCCTGAGGACGATGCAGGGCGATGCGATCGAGCGCGAGGTCGCGCTCGGGCTCTACGTCGCCGCCTGTCGCGAGGCGTTCGAGGAGGCCGGTGTGCTGATGGCGGTCACGGCGTCCGGCGAGCCGTGCGACCCCGCACGCGTCGCCCGCCTCGGCGCGCGGCGTGAGGCGGTGACCCGCGACGCCGGCACCTTCGTCCGCATGCTGGAGGAAGAGGAACTGCGCCTCGACTTGGGTCCGCTCGTCTACTGGTCGCACTGGCTCACGCCGTCGATCGAGCCGAAGCGCTTCGACACGCGATTCTTCGTCGCGCCGCTGCCGCCCGGCCAGGCGGTGAGTGCCGATCTATCCGAGCTCACCGAGCACGCCTGGGTTAACCCCGCGACCGTGGCCGGGTCGATCGCGCGCGGCGAGATCCAGGTGGTGCCGCCGACGCTGCTCACGCTCGAGGACCTGGCCGAAAGTCACGACCGCCACGGCGGGCTCGAGGCGATGCTGCGGGCCGAGCGTGGCCGGCCGACGCCTCCGGTCATGCCGCGCATCGAAGCCGGACCATCCGGCGTCAGCGTGGTGATGCCCTGGGACCCGCGTTACGGGTCGGTCGCAGGCGAAGGTTGCGGCCTGGCCTGCGAGTACCCGCCGCATTTCACGCGGCGGCGGTCGACCGTCGCGTTCGCGCATCGCGGCCGGTCATCGCGGTAAAGCAAAGGCCCCGGGGACCGTCAGCCCCCGAGGCCCTGCGTGCCGTCCGAGCGGGCGGCCCGGACTGAGTCGACGGTTATTTCGACTGGCCCGGAATCACGTTCTCGACGACGTTCTCGACCGCGTCGCTCGCCTTCTTGAAGAGGTCCATCGCCTGGTCCATGACCGTGGCGGCGCCCTTCTCGGCCGTGTCCTGAGCCTTGGCGACGGCCGCCTCGGCCTGCTTCGCGGTGGCGGCAGCCGTCTGCTTGACCGCCTTCACGGTCTTGGCCAACTGGCTCTCGGCCTTGGCCGTGGTCTTCGACACCTGCTTCTCGGCCTTGGCCATTGCCTTCTCGGCCTTCGCGACGGCGGCCTGCGCCTTCGGCGGGAGCTTCCTCACGGCCTTCTTGACGACCGCCCGCGCCTTGACCGGCGCCTTGCGTACAGCCTTACGGACGGCGGCCTTGGCCTTCGCGACGCGCGACTTCGCCACGACCTTGCGCTTGACCACCTTGGCCTTCGTCCTGGCCTTCGCCTTCACCTTGGCCTTTGCCTTGGCCGGGGCTTCCTTCTTCGACTTGCGGCGCAGGTCGGCCGAGTGGGCCCGCTTATAGGTCTGGATGTCCTTGATGCGGCCCTTCGAGTCGCGGACCGCATACAGCTTCGTGCCCTTGCTGCTGCGGTGCGTCGTGCGCCGCGCCTTCTTCTTCGCTGCCATGGAGAATCCCCTCGTTTGTTCCGGGGCGCGGCGATGGCCGCGCGTGCCCGTGCTCGCTCCGGGACGCTAGAGCAGGCTCACACGGGAGTCAACAAGGGAAAGGTGCAATCAGGCGGAGCCCTGCACGCCCTGAGAAATGCCGTTCACCGACGCGACGAGCGCCTCGAAGATCTCGCGATCCTGCCGTCCCGACTCGCGCCAGCGCCGGAGCAGGTCGACCTGTGTCAGGTGGATCGGGTCGACGTAGGGATTGCGCAGCCGGATCGAGCGCTGCAGGGTCGGCTCGGAGTCGAGCAGCCTTGCGCATCCCTTGATGGCGAGCACCCTCTCGCTCGTCAATTCGAATTCGGCGCCGATCGCAGACGCGAACCGGGCGTGCTCCGGCCTCGCCAGCTGGTCGTAGAAGGCCGCGATCCCCATGTCCGCCTTGGCGAGCGCCACCTCGACGTCGTCCACCAGCGCCTCGAAGAACGGCCAGCGGCCGTACATCTCGCCGAGCATCGCCACGCCGAACTCCTCGACGACCACCGCGAGCCCCCGGCCGCTGCCGAACCAGCCCGGCAGCATGTGCCGGCTCTGCGACCATGCGAACATCCAGGGAATCGCCCTCAGCGACTCGATGTCCCCGCCCTCCGACCGGGACACCGGCCGCGAACCGATCTGCATGCGCTCGATGACGTCGACCGGCGTCACCGAGCCGAAGAACTCGGCGAACGCGGGGTCTTCGTGGACCAGCGCCCGGTAGGCCTGCTGGCTCTCTCGCGCGCACACGGCCATGGCCTCGCGCCAGCGCGTGTCGACGAGTTCGGGCCCGTGGAATCCCGCCGCGGCGAGTGCCACCGCGCTCACCGTCTGCTCGAAGCTGCGCAGCGCGATCGGACGCAGGCCGTAGCGCTCGTTGATGCTCTCGCCCTGCACCGTGATGCGCAGCGTGCCACGCGTCGCCCCCGGCGGCATGCTGCGCACCAGCGCCTCGGTGCGGCTGCTGCCGCGGTTGATCGTGCCGCCCCGTCCATGGAAGACCACGAGTTCGACGCCAGCGGCGTCGCAGGCGGCGAGCATGGCTTCCTCGGCCTTGCGCACCAGCCATCGCGACGCGACCATGCCGGCCGACTTGTTACTGTCCGAGTATCCGATCATGACGGCCTGGCGGTTGCCGCGGGCCGCCAGGTGCTCGCGATAGGCCGGCTCGGCCAGCAGCCGGGCCATGATGTCCCCGGCGTTCTCGAGCGTCGTGACGGACTCGAAGAGCGGCGCCACGTCGATCGGCACCTGGGTCCCCGGCCCTTCCGCCATGCCGGCCCAGCGTGCGAGCACGAGGACGGAAAGCACGTCGTCCACGTCGCGCGCCTGGCTCACCACGTAGGTCCCGACCGCGGCCTTGCCGAAACGGTGGCGACAATACTCGATCGCCTCGAACACCCAGACCGCGCGCTTGCCGGCCGGCCCGAGCTCGTCGATGGGCGACTCGTCGTCATTGATCGTACGCGCCAGGCAAGCCGCGCGTTCTGCAGCGGGCCGTGAACTCCACCCCGGGTCGCCGAGCGCCCGGCCGACGATGTCGCGGTGCACCTGCGCGTTCTGGCGCACGTCGAGCGTCGCCAGGTGGAATCCGAAGGTGCGCACGCGACGCAGCATGCGGCGCACGTTGAACAGCCCCGCGTCCCGTCCGCGGTGGCCCTCGAGGCTCTGTGCGATCAGCTCGAGGTCCTCGACGAGCTGCTCCACGCGCTCGTACTGCCCGGACCGGCCGTCGTAGGTCGCCCGCAGCCGTTCGGCGATCTGGCCGAGGAACACGCGGTACGGCATGCGATCGTGGCTCGCCGGCGTCGAAGAGCGCGCGCCCGGCACGAGGCTGCGGTAGGCCTCGATGCGCGCGTCGATTTTCGGCGAGATCCTCACGCGGCTGTCGCTCTGGCTCAGCTTTTCCGCCAGCGCCTGCGCCTCGAGGAAGTACCGGTTCACGATGAGCTTCTGGTGCCGGGCGCAACTCTCGCGCATGGTCTTGGCGTGCACGTCCGGGTGGCCGTCCATATCCCCGCCCACCCAGGATCCGAAGTGCAGCATTTCGGCGACGCGGAGAACTGCGGGCCCGGCCCCGAAGACCTTGGCGAGGGCGGCCTCGATCTCCTCGTAGAACGCCGGAATCACCTCGTAGATCACCTCGACGAGGAAGAAGAGCACGTGCTCACGCTCGTCGGCGACCGTCAGACGCTCGCGGGAGTTGTCGGCCGTCTGCCAGCCGGTGGTGAGCTCCGTGCGCACCTGTTCGACCGTCGCCCGGCGCTCGGCCGGCGTCTGCGTCGGGTCGAGCCGGTCGATCAGCAGCCGCGCGATGCGCTGCTGCTGGCGCAGCAGGGTACGTCGGGTCGACTCGGTCGGATGTGCCGTGAAGACGGGCTCGATGCTGACCTGGCGGAGCAGCGCAGCCACCTGCCCGAGCGTGAGACCCCGCGACCGCAGGCGCGCAAAGCACTCCTCGAGGCCGCCCGGCTGGGGCGTGCTCGAGTCGTTCATGTACTGCCGGCGGCGGCGCACGCGGTGAACCTTCTCTGCCGTGTTGACCATCTGGAACCACGCCGAGAACGCCCGGATGAGCTCGCGCGCCTCGGCCGGCGAGCGTCCCTGGGTCCGCACGACCAGCTGCACGGCATCGTCGGCATCACCCTGGCGCCGGCCGATGGCCGCCTGGCGATCCCCCTCGACCGTCTCGAACAGCTCCTCGCCGCACTGGTCGCGGACGACCTCACCGACGAGCTGGCCGAGCGCGTGCACGTCATCGCGCAGCGCCGCGTCCTTGAGCGGGAAGAAGATGCCTTTGCGGGCCATGGCCGCCGGATGGCGCTTCGGTACGCCTGAATCGGTTGTCGGAGACCCGGCGAATGCTACCAGAGCCGGCGACCGTGCCGGTGTTGCCGCGATGCCACAAGGGCTCGGCGGCCATTGGGAGCACTTGCCCCGAGCTATTCATCAAATGCACGGGGCGGTGGTATGTTCGCAACGGGTACGACCTGCCACGCAGGGCAGGCGCCAGCCACACCAGGGGGATGACATGAACTACGGCAAGTCACGGATCTTTGCTCTCGCGGCCGCGCACGGCGCGTCGCTGCTCGCGGTCCCGGCGGTGCTGCAGGCCGCGGAAGTCGGCGGCCAGATCGAGGAAGTGGTCGTCACCGCGCGCCAGCGCCAGGAAAACATCCAGGACGTGCCGGTCACCATCACGGCCTTCACGCAGTCGGAGATCAGGAACGCCGGCATCGATCGGCCCGAGGACTTCATCGCCCTGACGCCGGGCGTGTCGGTCGTACATACGGCCGAGGCCGGCGACATGCAGGTGAGCATCCGCGGAATCAACACCGGCCGCGACGCCGAGCCCAACTTTGCGCTCGTCATCGACGGCGTCCTGCAGACGAACCCGAACGCGCTCAACCAGGAGCTCTGGAACGTCTCGCAGATCGAAGTCCTCAAGGGCCCCCAGGGCGCGCTCTACGGCCGCAACGCGGTCGCCGGTGCGATGATCGTGACGACCCGCAAGCCGGGCGAGCAGCTCGAAACCGACATCCGGGCCGGCTACGGCACGCAGAACTCCTACAACGCGAGTCTCTACGTGGGCGGGCCGGTGGGCTCGACCGTGCGCGGCTCGATCGGCGCCTACACCCGCAGCACCGACGGCTACTATGACAACACCTACCTCAACTGCGACGACTGCGTCGACAAGTTCTCCGAGGACGGCGTCGCCGGGCGGCTGCTGTTCGACCTCGCTGGCGGCGAGATGGACTTCAAGGCGAAGTGGTCGCAGCTCTCCTCGGGCGCGATCAACTTCAACGCCTCGCTCGCGCTCGTCGACGCGGCAGCGTTCCTGAATACGCCGTCCTTCTACGCGGACCCGAACGACCAGAAGTTCGTCTACATCAACAACATCAATCCGAAGAACGAGCAGGACAACGTCAACCTGTCGTTGCGCGGCGACTGGGACCTCTCCTTCGCCACGCTGACGGGCTACGTGGCCTACAACGACCAGGAGAACTACTTCCTGACCGACGGCGCGAGCGCCGCGTTCCAGCTCTACGGGCTGAACCCGGTCTGCCAGCAGTCGAACGACGCCCTGATCGGCGTCCAGCCGCTGCCCTCGCCGTTCTTCTACCTGCCGTCGAGCATCTGGTACACGCCGGCGGCGAACGGCCTCGGCAGCTTCCTGCCGCCCTACAGCCCGACCACCTGCGACGGCTACCAGTACCAGGAGCGCAACCAGAGCGATGCGAGCATCGAGGTGAGGCTCACATCGCCCGGCGACGAGGCGTTCCGCTGGGTCGGCGGCCTCTACTACGCCATGATCGACCGCGACGTCGTGGTCTCGCAGGGCTCCGACCTGAACCAGGGCCTCTCCGCGCAGGCGTTCGTGCCGACCGGCGGCAAGAACCCGACCGACCTGCTCTACGACGACACGTTCACCACCGACGTCTACTCGATCTTCGGGCAGATCGCCTACGACGTAATGGAGAACTTCGAAGTCGCCCTCGCGCTGCGCTATGACAGCGAGGATCGGGAGGTCGAGAACAACGTGAAGACCTGCGACTCGAACACGCCGACCGGTTGCCGGGCGCAGACGCCGCTGTTCAACTTCGGCACGAATCCGTACATCAACCCCGCATACACCGCGAACCAGTCGCTGGCGACGGCCGGCATCCCGGACCGCAGCAAGACCTTCTCCGAGCTGCAGCCGAAGCTCTCGGCTAACTGGGCGCTGAACGAGGAGTTCTCGTTCTTCGCCTCCTACGGCTACGGCTTCCGCAGCGGTGGCTTCAACTCCACGGGCAGTGAGGCGACGATCAACCAGTACTACGGCAACCTGTTCTACGCGCCCGGCGTGCCCAACATCTCAGACGTCAAGGACAACTTCGACAGCGAGACCTCGAAGGCCGCCGAGATCGGCATGAAGTCGATCACGCTCGACCGCCACCTGCAGTTGAACCTCGCGGCCTTCTACACCACCGTCGAGGACATGCAGTTCTTCAACTTCTTCGTCGGCCCCTTCGGCCTGCTGCGCGTCGTCACCAACATCGACGAGGTGACCATCCAGGGCTTCGAGGCCGACTTCCGCTGGAACGTCACGGACACGCTCAGCATCTACGGCGGCTACGCCTACATCGACAGCAGCATCGACGAGTACAAGGGCCGGCCGTACACCGAGGACAACGCGGTGCCCTACGCGCCGGACTACACCGGCAACATCGGCATCGAGTGGCTGTTCCCGATCTCCAACTCGCTCAGTATGCTGGCCCGGGCGGACGCCGCATTCGTCGGCGAGACCTGGTTCTCGCCGGTGCAGGACGAGACTCTCCCGAACCTCTTCACGGGCTTCGGGTTCGGCAATGGCAACTTCGCGAAGCAGAAGCGAGATGCCTACTCCACACTCAACCTGCGCCTCGGCGTGCAGAGCGACTCGTGGAGCGTCACGGCCTGGGGCCGCAACGTGAGCGACGAGGCGTATCTCCAGGAGATCATCCCGGCGCCGGAGTTCGGCGGCTCGTTCATCCACCAGTCGCCCGGCGACTCCTACGGGGTGGAGGTCGCCCTGAAGTTCTGACGGCCGAATAGACGTCGGGCATGCATCAGCCCGGGCTGCGCGAGCGGCCCGGGCTTTTTTGTCGTGCGGAGGGTTTACATAATCCGCCGCCTGAAACACGTCTGTCACGTTCCCCGCATATGGTCCGTGCATTCCGCAATCGGCGGAACCAATAACATTTCGGGGATGCCCATGATCAAGTCCAACCTGGCCGCCGCGGTCCTGCTCACCCTGTCCGCCGCCTCTGCACATGCGGCCATCACGCTGCAGCCGGTCGGCCGCTACCAGAGTCCGACCGCGGGCTTCGACACGGGCGCCGCCGAGATCGTCGCCTTCGACGCGTCCACGAGGCGCATCTTCGTCGTCAATGCGCAGGACGGAACGGTCGACGTGCTGGATGGCTCGAATCCGGCGAATCCGGTCAAGATCACCCAGATCGACGTCAAGACGCTGCCGGGCATCGACCCGGCGACGCTCGGGGCCGCAAACAGCGTGGCGGCGCGGAACGGACTCGTGGCGGTCGCCATCGAGGCGAATCCGGTGACGGCCAACGGCGTGATCGCCTTTTACGACGCGGCGACGCTCGACCTCCTGAAGACCGTCGAGGCCGGTGCGCTGCCCGACGCGGTCACGTTTTCGAACACAGGCCACTTCGTCATCGTCTCGAACGAGGGTGAGCCGCGCACGCCGGTCGACCCGCAGGGCTCCGTCACCATCGTCGACCTGCGCCGGCGGGGCAATCGCCCGGCCTTCTCGTCGTGCACTGCGGGTTTCGAGGCCTTCAACGCGCAGCGCGCCGCGCTCGTGGCCTCCGGCGTCTACATCGACCCGGGCGCGGCCACCGTCGCGCAGGATCTCGAGCCCGAGTACGCGACGGCCCAGGGCAACAATGCCTACGTCACGCTGCAGGAGAACAACGCGATCGCCGTCGTGCAGCTCAACCAGTGCCGCGTCTCGCGCATCATGCCGATCGGCGTGAAGGACCACGGCCTCGCCGAGAATGCGCTCGACACGTCGGATCGCGAGATCAGCACCGGCAACGGTGGGACCGCCATCCGCAGCTGGAAGAACCTGTACGCGCTCTACCAGCCGGACTCCATCGCGAGCTACGAGGCCGCCGACGGCGAAACCTACCTCGTGATCGCAAACGAGGGCGACGCTCGCGACACGTCCAACTCGGGACGTCCGTCCACGGACGCCGTGCGGGTGGGCTCGCTCAAGCTGGATTCCTCGGCCTTCCCGCCCGTACCGCCGTCGGTGTCCGCCGACCCCAATCCGGCCTCGACGAAAAACCTGGGACGGCTGAACGTCATCCGGTCGCTCGGCTGCGAGGTCCCGCTCGACGCTGCTGGCTTCTGCCGGGACGCCGCGGGCAACGCGGCCGAATACGATCGCCTCTACGCCTACGGTGGCCGGTCCTTCTCGATCCTGACGAACGACGGGCGCATGGTGTACGACAGCGCCAACGACTTCGAGTCGATCATCGCCAACAAGGTCGGTGCGGGCGAACTCCCGAGGCAGGCCTTCAACGCGAGTCACTCGAACAACTCGCCAGGGTTGATCCCCGGCCAGTCGACGAACACCTTCGATTCGCGCAGCGATGACAAGGGCCCGGAGCCCGAGGGTGTCGCTGTCGGCCGGGTCGGGGAGCGGACCTATGCGTTCGTCGGCCTCGAGCGCATCGGCGGCGTGATGATCTACGACGTCACCGATCCGGCCGACGCGTTCTACGTGGACTACGTCAACGGAAAGGCCGTCCGCGACTTCGAGCAGCCGGTGTGCACGCAGGTCGTATCGGATGCGAGCACGAATTCCGGCAACTGCAGCAACGGCGTGCCGAACCCCGCCGCGGGCGACCTCGGTCCGGAGGGCCTCGCGTTCGTGCCGGCCGGGGATAGCCCGAGCGGCAAGCCGCTCCTGATCGTCGGCAACGAGATCAGCGGCTCGACGCGGGTCTACGAAGTCGTCGCTAAGGACTGATCCCGAACACGCGCAGCGCGTTGTCGCGCAGGAGGAGCTTGCGGACCTCGGGCTTGAACCCGAGGTCCGCGATCTCGTCCAACGTCCGCTTGAAGTCGAGCACCGGGAAATCGGTGCCGAACATGACCTTGGTGCGTCCGTAGCTGCCCACGTACTTCACGAAGCTGTCGGGCCAGTACTTCGGGCTGTGCGCGTCGGCGACGATGTAGACGTTCTCGTGCTTCCACGCCATCGCGATCATCTCGTCGTGCCACGGGATGCCGACGTGGATGCCGAGCAGCTTGAGTTCGGGGAAGTCGCAGGCCACAGCGTCGAGCGTGATCGGCCGCCCGACGCTGCGCAGGCGCTGTTCGGGCGAATAGATCAGCGACTGCCCGACCTGGGTCATGAACGGCACGCCGAGCTCGCAGGACTTCGCGTAGTACGGGTACCAGCGCGCGTGGTCGGGCGCAGTCTCGAACCAGTGCGGGTAGGCGTGGGCACCGATGAACCCCATGTTGCGCACGGCGTCCTCGAAAGCGCGAAGACCGCTCATGCCCTGCGTCGGGTCGACGCCGGCCAGGCCGTAGAACCGCCCGGGGAATCGCTCGCAGGCCCTTGCCACGACCTCGTAGGGCATGTGGTAGGAACCCGGCAGGCCGAGCCGCCCGGTGCGTGCGGCGACGAGGAACCCGCGCTCGATGCCGGCCTCGGCCATGCGCGCGAGCATGTCCTCCAGCGACACGGCCGACATGGGGCTCTTCGCCTTGACCTTGCCCTGGAAGAAGCCGTCCTTCCAGTCCGGGCGGTGCGAGAGCGCCTCCGGCGTCCAGATGTTGACGACCGCATCGATCGCCTTCACGTCCACGTCATCGAGGCTCATGTACGGGTCTCCGCGTCCCGGTCGCCGGCGGCGATCGCCGCGCCCGAAGACAGCATGGAATCGATCTTCTCCGGCGTGTATCCGAGCTCGTGCAGCAGTTCGCGGGTGTGCTCGCCGAGGCGCGGGGCGTGGCGCCGCGTGACGTCCGCAGGCGTGCCTGCAAAGTTCACCGGGAAAGCGGTCGTGCGCAACGCGCCCTCGGTCGGGTGCTCGATGCGCTTCCAGAATCCCGTCTCCACGAGGTGCGGGTCGCGGGCCAGGTCCTCGAGCGTGTTCACCCGGTTGATCGGCACGCTGGTCGCGGCGAAGAGCGCGAGCCACTCCTCCGTTGTCCGCGTCGCCATGATCTTCGCCGTCTCGGCGTAGGTGTCGTCGATGTTCCTGGTGCGGTCCGCCATCGTTCGAAAGCGCGGATCGTCCTTCAGGTCCGGTCGGCCGACCACGTCGCAGAACACGTCCCAGTGCGCATTCATGTACGGGAGGATGGCCACGTAACCGTCCAGCGTGCGGTACGGCCTGCGATGCTGGCTCATGAGCCGCACGTAGCCCGGCGGACCGAGCGGAGGCTCGAAGGTCATGCCCCAGAGGTGCTCCGCCATCACGAACGAGACCATGGTCTCGAACATCGGCACTTCGATCTCCTGCCCCTCGCCGGTGCGCTCGCGGTGGAAGAGCGCCGCGAGCACGCCGTAGACCACCGTGATCGCGGTCGTCTTGTCGGCCACCACCGTCGGCAGGTAGCGCGGCTCGCCGAGCACCAGCTTGTTCAGCATGGCCACGCCGGCGATCGACTGGATGGAGTCGTCGAGCGCCCCCTTGGATCCGTACGGGCCGCGGCGTGCGTAGCCATACGAGCCGCAGTAGATGATCCTCGGGTTCACCGCCCGCAGCGCCGCGTAGTCGAGGCCGAGCTTCGTCATCACCTGCGGGCGGTTGTTGTGCACGAAGACGTCGGCCGTCTTCACGAGGTCGAGGACGGCCTGCTTCGCGTCCGGCTGCTTGACGTCGAGGACGATACTGCGCTTGTTGCGGTTGCAGGTGAGGTAGAGCGCCGCCATGCCCTTGTGGCGGGACGCGCCCAGCTGGCGGTTGCTGTCCCCGGCAGGCGCCTCGATCTTGACGACGTCTGCGCCCATGTCGGCCAGGATCTGGCAGGCCCATGGACCCAGCACGACGCTGGTGAGCTCGACCACCCGCACGCCCGACAGCGGCCCCGCCATGCGCCGTCCCTCCCGCAACCCGTGGATCGTCGCAGACTAACCGCCGCCTCTCGGCCCGGGCAAGCGCATTGTCCGCAGTCCGGGCCGCTGCTATACAGGGCCGTGACCGCCACGCTGCCACTCGCCGGAATCCGCGTGCTGACGTTCGAGAACTTCGGCGCCGGCCCGTACTGCTCGATGTACCTCGCGGACCTCGGCGCCGAAGTGATCAAGATCGAGAGCCGCGAGCAGGGCGGCGATGCGACGCGCGGCATGGGGCCGTTCTTCCTCGGCGGGCGCGACAGCCACTTCTTCCAGACCTTCAACCTGAACAAGAAGAGCGTCACGCTCAACCTCAAGCACCCCGATGGGCAGGAGGCCTTCCGGCGGCTGGTGCGCACGGCCGACGTCGTGATGAACAACCTGCGCGGCGACCAGCCGGCGAAGCTCGGCCTCGACTACGCCGCGCTCGGACCGGTGAATCCGCGCATCGTGTGCGGCCACCTGTCCGCGTACGGCCGCGACAACGAACGCCGCGGCTGGCCGGGCTACGACTACCTCATGCAGGCCGAGGCGGGCTACCTGCACCTGACGGGCGAGCCCGGCACGCCTCCGGCGCGGATGGGGCTCTCGATCGTGGACTACATGACGGGCATCACGCTCGCCGTGGCGCTGCTCGCGGCGCTCGTCGGCGTGGGAAAGTCCGGCCGCGGCCACGACGTCGACGTGTCGCTCTTCGACGTCGCGCTGCACCAGCTCACGTATCCCGGCAACTGGTACCTGAACGAGGGCTACCGCACCGAGCGCATGCCGAGGAGTTCGCACCCCTCCGCGGTGCCGGTGCAGCTCTTCCGCACGTCCGACGGCTGGATATTCGTGATGTGCATGACGGACAAGTTCTGGCAGGCCCTCGTCGAGGACATGGGACGCGGGGACCTGGCCGGGGACCCGCGATTCGCGACCGCGGAGGCGCGGCGCGCGAACCGCGACCTCCTGACCGGCCGGCTCGACGAGGAGTTCTCCAGCCGCCCGACTGCGGAGTGGCTGCGACGTCTGCAGGGCAAGCTGCCGGCCGCGCCCGTGCACGACATCGCCGCGGCGCTCGACAACCCGTACGCCCACTCGGTCGGCATGGTTCGCTCGTTGCCCCACCCGGCGCGGGACGATTTCCGGGTGCTCGCCAACCCGATCAGGCTCGGCGGCGAACGGCTCGAGTCGCGCATCGCGCCGCGACTCGGCGAGCACACCGCGCAGTTGCTGCGCGAGGCCGGCTACTCGGAGGACGAGATCGAAACGCTGCGCGCAGGCGGGGTGACCTGAGCCGCCGGCTCGGCGCGATCCGGCCGTATTCTGTTAAAGTCGGAGCCTCCACGGATCCCGACCCAGAGTGCCAATGCAGCGATTCACCGCCCTCTTTGCCTTCGTCCTCGCCCTCGCCTTCACGACCTCGCCCGCGCTGGCGGACGAGAAGACCGACAAGCGCCTCCGCGAGTCGCAGAAGGTCCTCGAGTCCTTCACCGATCTCTCGGAGCAGTCCGTGCCGACGTGGCTGCTGGAGCGAGCGTACGGCATCGTCGTGATCCCGCAGGTCATCAAGGGCGCGGTGATCTTCGGCGGTCGCGGCGGACGCGGCGTGATGGCCGTGCGCAATCCGGACGGCAGCTGGTCGGACCCGGTGTTCGTGACGCTCGCGGGCGGGAGCTGGGGCTTCCAGTTCGGCGTCCAGTCCTCCGACGTCGTGCTCGTACTGATGTCGCGCCAGAGCGTCGAGGGCATCAGCGGCGGCAAGGTCACGCTCGGCGCGGACGCGAGCGTCGCCGCGGGACCGCTCGGCCGAAGCGCCTCGGCGAACACCGACGCCACGTTCAAGGCGCAGGTGCTCTCGTACTCGCGCAGCGAGGGCCTGTTCTTCGGCGTCGCCCTCGACGGCAGCGTCATCTCCGTAGACGACAAGTCGAACGCCACCGCGTACGGCGTCGCGGACGTGCTCGCCTCGCAGATCCTCGAAGGCAAGATCACGAACCCGCCGCAGGCTGCCGTGGATTTCAGGGCCGCGCTCACTCGCGCGACCGAGGCGGCGGAATCGGCCGCTGCGGCAGCGGCGTCCCCGCCGGCCTCCGCCCCCGTGGGCAAGCCCGCCGCGCCAGCCGGCGCGACCGCGCCCGCCTCGTCGAAGGACGGCGAAGGCGCCAAGACCTATCCGATGGAAGATCCGCAGCCTGGCGCGCCGCCGCCGCCCTGATTACGACCCCGCCTCAGCGTGGCCCCTGGCGCAGGGCCTCGGCGAGACCCGTCCAGATCGACGGGTCGCCGAGCACCACGCTCAAGCCGTTGATGATGAACTGCACTCCGATGCAGATCATCAGGAACCCCATCAGCCGGGTGAGCGCGACCATCCCGGTGGGCCCGAGGATGCGGTAGAACTTCGCAGCGCCGCGCAACACGAACCAGGAAATCACCACCACGCCCAGGATCGCGGTCGCGACGCCGAGGAAGTCCGCGATCCGGTCCCAGCCCTGGCGGGCACTCGCCTGCGACGACAGGCTCATCACGACGGCGAAGGTGCCCGGGCCCGAAAGTCCCGGCATGGCGAGCGGCGTGAATGCGATGTCGTGCTTGATCTCGCCGGGTTTGGGCTCCTTGGGCGTCCCCTCGTCCGCCCCCGGGAACAGCATCCCGAAGCCGAGGAACGCCACGATCATCCCGCCCGCGATGCGCATGCCGGGGATCGAGATGCCGAAGAAACTCATGATCAGGCTGCCGGCGACGAGGAAACTCGCCATGAGCACGAAGGTATAGGTGCAGGCCCGGCGGATCTGCCGCAGGCGTTCCTGCTCAGGCAGGTGCGCGGCCACCGACATGACGAGCGGCACGGCGCCGAGCGGGTTGACGATCGGCAGGATCGCGAGCAACGCACCCGCCGCGTAGCCGACATAGGCCGTGAACCATCCCATGTGCGCACTTTACCCGGCGGCTAGAATCGGCGCATGCCCACCGCGCGTACGATTTCGAGCAGCACACCCCGCCTTCGAGTCACTGCGGCGGTACTCGCCGCGACGATCGGGCTCGTCGCGATCTCCGAGCGATCGCTGATCGCGGGCGTCGCGGGTGGGCTCGTGCAACTGGCGGGCGTCGCGATCGTCGTCGTCGCCTCGCTCGGACGCATCTGGACGTCCGCCTTCATCGCGGGCCGCAAGGACACGAGCCTCGTTCGCTCGGGTCCGTATTCCGCGGTGCGACATCCCCTGTATTCGCTGTCGCTGCTGGCGATGTCCGGCATCGGTCTCGTCACCCGCAGCGTATCGATCACCGTGGCACTCTGCCTGTTCTCGGCCATCGTGTACGCACGGGCCGCGCGAAGGGAGGACTCGGTGCTCTCCGGGCTGCACGGCGATGCCCACGCCGGATTCGCTGCCGGCACGCCTGCGTTCTGGCCGGACGCGGCCGCCTACCGCGTGCCCGAATCGATCGAGCTGCGGCCGCGCGTCTTCTGGAAGGCGTTCCTCGACGCCGGCTCGCTCCTCGGCGTCGCCCTGCTCCTCTGCGCCGTCGACCTCGCGCAGCGCTCGGGCATCACGCCGACGCTGCTCACCCTGCCATGAGCGCTGCTCCCGGGCGCCGGCTGCTGAAGCGCGACCAGTTCGGTTGCGTCGCCTGCGTCGTCGACCCCGCTTCGACCGGGACACCGCTTTGCGTGGAGCGCGACACGACCGCCGCGGCGTGGTGGGCAAGCGCGCTCGCAAGGCGACTCGCTGCTCGCGAGGCGCGCGCACTCGCCGCGCTGGATCGCGTGCCCGGCGTGCCGAGGCTACTCGCCTGGGACGGCCGCACGCTCAGGCGCTCGTGGCTCGAAGGGCAACCGATGCACCGTGCGCCGCCCGCGAGTCCCGCCTATTTTCGCGAATCGCTCAGACTGCTGCGGCGGCTGCACGCGGCCGGCATCGTCCACAACGACCTCGCAAAGGAACCGAACTGGCTCGTCACGCCTTTGCAGGGCCCGGCGCTCCTGGACTTCCAGCTCGCCATGCGTCCACGGACGCGCGGTTGGCTCTTCCGTGCCCTGGCTCACGACGATCTACGCCATCTCCTGAAGCACAAGCGCACGTATTACCCCGGGCGGCTCACCGCTCGCCAGCGCGCCGTGCTCGAACGGCGCTCGCCGATCGGGACCTTGTGGGCGTGGACCGGCAAGCCGGTCTACCGCTTCGTGACGCGCGGGCTGCTGGGCTGGGCCGACCGCGAGGGCGCCGGCGACCGGTCTCAGGCCTGAGGGTCGACCCGCTCGAAATCGAGGGCGGGCGCGTCGCCCGGACGGAAGTACAGGTAACGCCCGCTCATCTCGGCGATGGCGGCGTCGCGCTCGGCCCGGGTCTCGAACCAGTGCTGCTTTTCCCAGTCGTCGCCAAGCAGGTTTCGGAAGGGGTCGCCCTTGCGCAGTCGAACCCTGATACCGAACGGACGCGTCTCCGGCAGCGGCGCCCGCAGGTTGTGATCGTGGCAGGTCGTCATGCGCGAATTCTAGAACGTCTTGCCGAGGATGAGGTAGAACGCGCCGTCGCCCTCGGCCAGCCCGCCCGCGAGGTAGAGCGGCCCGAACGGCGTCTCGGCGCCGAGGAACACGCTGCCCCCCGTCTTCAGGTCGCTGAAGTCGACGGCGTCCTGGTCCGGCCACACGTTGCCGATCTCGAAAGAGGCCCCGAGATACGCCGGGAACTCGAACAGCCCGGTGCCGCCGCGGCTCACGCGCCGGTACGCGATGGTGCGCACGATGCCGTACTGCGTTCCGATCAGCGCGTCGCGCGGCAGGCCGGAGAGACTGAGGAATCCGCCGAGCGTGAAGAGTTCCTGTGGCGAGACGACCTCGTCGTCGAGCGCGCTCCCGCCTTCCATCGACAGCACCAGGCTGTTCCTCCCACTGGTGCGCGCCAGGAGCCAGGAGGCCGCGACGATGTCGGCGTCGCCGCTCGCACCGAGGGCCTCGCTTTCGGACAGCCAGCTGGCGCGGAACGCCTGGCCATGCTTCGGAAAGTAGGCGCTGTCCAGCCGGTCGTAGCCGAACTCGAGGAACGCGGCACCGATGTCGAAGTCTTCGCCCGGCACCACCGGCTCGCCGATCATCACGCGGCTGCTGCCGTTGCCACGCCGCACGCCGATCCGGACCTCGCCCCAGTTGGACAGCTCTGCCCCGAGCGCGAGCGAGACGTCCGTGTCGCGATTGCGGTACTGCGCGACGCGACGGCCGTCCTGCACGACCTGCAGCGTCTCGAGCTGGTAGCGAAAGCCTGGCGCCACGAACAGGTCGGTCGTGAAAGTGAGCGGCTGGAACAGTTCGGCGATGAAGTGCGGGTCCTCGCCGAGCTGGCTGTCGAGCAGGAGCTCGCCGTCGAGCGAGTTCACGCCCGTCATGAGGAGACGTGCGCCCGCGTTCGCCACCGTGCCACCCTCGTAGTCGCTCTCGATGCTCATGCCGACGCGCAGGAAGTTCGGGCCCCAGGACTTGCGCCTGAGGTCGATCTCGAGACCCCGCTCACCGTCGTCGCGCACGATCCGGTAGTCGACCGCCTCGAAGCGGTCCAGCCCGTATTGCCGATAGGCCTTGCGCTGCAGCGCGGCCGTGTCGAGCGGCTGGTCCACGAGCGGGCCGAACACTGCGTCGATGCGCCTGGCGTCCGCCTCGGAACGCGGCGCCGGCCGGACGAAGGCGACCTCGAAGGACGGATCGGTCGCGCGGTAGCGCGCGAGTGCATAGGACCCGTAGTCCTCCGCGGGCACGGCGAGCGTGGCGAGCCGATCCGACTCGCGGGCCGCGGCGACCTGCCCGGCGGAGACGACCTGCGGCATCCGTGCGAAGTCGATCGCCGTCATGCGACCGAGTTCAGGCGAGACCAGCACGTCGCGCTCGCCGAGGCGGCGGATCGAGTCCGCCGTGCCCCGTCGCACCATGATCGCGATCATCTGGTTCGTGACGTCGAGCGGAGAAGCGAGTCCGTCGCGCCGGGCGAGCGGGAAACTCACGTCCACCGCGATCACGACGTCGACGCCCATCTCCTTCACGAGGTCGACGGGCAGGTTGTCGACGAGTCCGCCGTCGACCAGCATCCGCCCGCCGATCTCCACGGGCGAAAGCACGCCCGGCGCGGACATGCTCGCGCGCAGCACCGTCGCGAGGTCGCCGGAACGGAGCACGACGGCGTCCCCGCTCTCGAGGTCCGTGGCGAGTGCGCGGAAAGGCGTCGGCAGCCTGTCGAAGTCCTGCACGTCCGCGACCCGCATCGTCGAGTTGCGCAGCACCTGCGTGATCTTCTGTCCCTGCACGAGACCGAGCGGCAGCACGACGCCGTCGTCGGCGCGCACGCCGAGGCCGCCGCTCGCGAGGAAGCTGCGGTCGTCCTGCTTGCGGCGGTACACGAGGTCCTTGCGCGGCGCGCGGTCCTGGAACAGGTCCTTCCAGTCGATGCTGCGGAATACTTCCTCGATCTCCTGTCCGCTCAGACCCGCGGCATACAGCCCTCCGACCACGGCGCCCATGCTCGTGCCCGCGACCGCGTCGATGGGGATCTTCATTTCCTCGAGCGCGCGGATCACGCCGATGTGGGCCGCGCCGCGGGCGCCGCCGCCGCTCAGCACGAGACCGATGCGGGGACGGTCGACCCCCGGCTCGGGCGGCTGGTTGCTCGCGCGCGACGGACTCGCGCCGAGAAGCAGCACGAGCGAGAGCATCGCCGGGAACAGGCCTCGAATCTGCATCTGGATCGCTCCGCAGGACGTGGCTGGATACTAGCAAACGCACCCGTGCATCCCGCCTCGGGAAGCCACCGAACAGGCCTGCGGTTGTCTGGTAATTTCGCTACATGAAGTCGAACTCGCTCCCGGTTCGCCGATCGATGCA
>Ga0114939_10000225_pt1 | contig 48723 bp, 34 predicted proteins | sample AshMeaCrysSpring_FD_87196 | JGI IMG/M metagenome (GOLD analysis project Ga0114939, IMG submission 87196) | Groundwater microbial communities from Big Spring, Nevada to study Microbial Dark Matter (Phase II) - Ash Meadows Crystal Spring | ecosystem: Environmental > Aquatic > Deep subsurface >...
AACGATATTTTTTAACAGATTTATGTAGAGAATATCGGAAAAAGGCGTACCGAGCTACGGCTTTAGCCTAGCGAGTGACTTCCTTTGAGAATCCCCGCCTCTTTAGAGCGGGGAGAAGTCAATCAAGGACTGTTTGGTTGCTTGTACCTGAATAGCTGAGTCTGTGGCTGAGGTTTCTACTTGTTCGGAAAGGGTTAATACCTGGGTTACTGCTTCAGCTTGTTGTTGCGCTCCATTTGTTACAGCAAAGGCTATCTCTTCCAATTTTAAAGAACCATTAGATACTTGTTTGGCGGTGGCTAACACTTGTTGAATTACTTCTGCTAATTCTTCAATTAAGCGGTTGAGGGTGTCTGACACCAATCCTGTAGCTTTGTCACTTACAGATGCTCTCACTTTTAAATTACCTTCTTCTACTGCGGATACAACATCAAGTAAATGGGCTACTTCATTTTGTAGTGCTTCACTTTCTAAGGCGAGGGAAACTAAGTTAGCTACAGACAGTACAAAACTTTGTTCTTGAGGTTGCCATTCTCTGATAGTACCTGTTTTTTCACAAGAAATTATCCCCACAACTTGAGCTGAAATTTGAATGGGGATGACTAACATTGATTTAATATCCGATGGGATAAGGTAGGTAGAAGTTAATTCAGATGTGGGGGTTTGAGTTTGAGCATCAACAGCAATTATGAGGTTGTTTTGTTCTAAAGTTTCAAAATATTCTGGAAAATTACTTTCTTGTAATTCTTGTTCTTGAAAATGCTGCTCTACTCTGTTATCGTATAAATCAAGACAAGTGAGTTTAGTGCGGTCTAAATTGTAAAGCCAGATACTTACCCGCTCTACTCCTAATGTTTTTACTACTGCTTCTGTAATAGTTCTTGCTGCTGCATAAGCATCTCCTTGAAGTAAGGCTTGATCTCGTGCTAAATTTGTTAGGGTCTGGTTTTGAATACTTAATAACTCTGTGTTGCTGCGTTGAGTTGAGAGTAATGTTTGAATTTCATCGGCCATTTTGTTGATATTATCTCCTAAAATAGCTAGTTCATCATTGCCTTTTACTGGAACTCTTAAATCTAATTCTCCTGCTCCTAATCTTTCTACTACTACTGTGGCTTTTTGCACTGGTTTTGTGACAAGGTTGGCGATAATTGCTCCTAATAATGCTGCCACTAAAGCTGTTATTAATGTCCCTAAAGTAATGGCTGTGGCTAATTTTCTTTGGGTATCAAAGGCTATTTCTGGGTCTGTGGATGTGACTAAGCTCCAATCTAAATTTACAATACTGCTAATGGGTGTATAGGCGTTTAAAGTTGCTTGAGCATCGCTATTTTCTCGCCAAGCTTCACTTTGTTTTTCTTGGCTAATTTCTGCTAAAAGTGGGAATTTTTCTGTGATATTTGTGCCTATTGGGGTTGCTTTTGGGTCTTGGAAAGATTGAAATATTTTGTTTGTGCTATCAATTAAATAATATGTTGTTCCTTCCCGTAAACTTGCTGTTCTTAAAAGTGCATTTCCTAAATAATTTACTGGTATTCTACCCGCCACCACACCTACAATTTTACTTTGTTTATTTTTCACTGGTGCTGCTACATAAATTGCTGAAATATCCCCTGTACTTGTTTTGGTTGTTATGGGTTCACTAATTACTCGATTACCTGTTTTTAATACTTGTTGAAAGTAGGCTAAATCTTCCTGTATTAACTGTGGTGCAGAACCTGCTGATTGGGCGATCGCTTTTCCTTTTACATCATATAAAGTTATATTTTCAAACACTAAATAGTCACGATAAAATTTAGTTAGTGCTGTTTCAATAGCCTTTTTTTCTTCTGGAGTTAAGTTCAATTCTAATTTATTATTTTCATCCACTAATGTGCTAATATTAACTAGCTGTACCAGGGTTTCTGTATTAGCTAAACGTTCTTGTAAAAAACGATTTAATTTATCTGATAACTGTTCTGCTTCTGCCATTTTTTCTATGGCAATTTGTCTAGTTAAAGCACTATCTGCTCTTGTGTAAGTGTATCCCCCCACCAGTAACACTGGCAACACCCCAAACAGACTGGCTAATATTGTTGCCTTTGTGGCTATATTCCATCCTTTTTTTCCCTTTTTTTTTCCCTCTTTTACTAATATTTTATTTTCCTCTTCTTCTGTTTCTTTTTTCTTATCTTTGTTTTCTATTTCTGGCTGATTTTTAACTTCCATAAGTTTAATTTCATACTAAAATAATATTTTTTTCTTGATTTTTTAATTCTGAGGTTGCTCCACCTTAATTTACCACATTGAAATGAATTTCAAGCCTAAAAAATTCTTGTAAATTATAGAAAAACTGCAAAGTGAACTAAAACACCATTCTATATACTTAATTATTGAATACTTTCGTTATTCATGGTTCATGACAAATTGGTCAAAACTAAATTCATTAATTTTATTCCATTGATATATTTGGTCGCGAAACTTTTTCCATTGGGTATAAATTTCTTTGAAAGTAGGATTTTCATTTGCTTGTTCTTCATAGAGTTCAAAAGCTGCTTTTTGAGCTGCTGCCAAAATTTCTTGAGAGAAAGGAACTAACTTAGTGCCACTAGAAATTAAACGTTTTAAAGCTAAACTATTAACAGCATCATATTGGGCGATCGCCATTTGATGAGCTTCCATTGTTGCTACTCTAATGGTTTGTTTATACAATAAAGGCAATCTTTCCCAAGCATTAAGATTAATAATTAAATCATAGGTTGTACCTGGTTCATGGCAACCTGGATAATAATAAAAAGGGGCTGCTTCATTTAATTTTAGTTGTTCATCTTCATAAGGTACTCTCCACTCTGCTGCGTCTATTCCTTTTCTTTCAAGTGCAAGGGCTATTTCTGAAGGTGGTAAATTTTGTACCTGTGCTCCTAAACGTTTCATTACTTCTCCACCAATACCTGGTATCCGCATTTTTAAATTTTTCAGATCTTCTACGGTGTTGACTTCTTTGGTAAACCAGCCGCCCATCTGGTTTCCTGTGCTACAACACAGGAAATTGATTAAGTTGTAATCTGCATAAAGTTTTCTGGTGAGTTCATATCCTCCCCCACTTTCCATCCAGGTGAGTTGTTGATAGGTATTTAACCCGAATGGCAATACAGTAGTAAATCCAAATGCTAAATTTTTAGATGTATAGTAATATCCTGCTGTATGTCCGCATTCAGCAAGACCTGACTGCACAACATCTAATATTTCTAGTGGTGGGGCAATGCCCCCTGCAGGAAAAACTGTAATTTCAAAACGCCCATTAGTTAATTCACTAACTCGACTGGCTATAAGTTTGCAACCACCAAAAATAATATCCAGTGACTCTGGCCAACTGGTTGCCATGCGCCACTGGAGTCGCGGGTAAGTAGTTCCTGAAGAGGTTTGAGCTTTGATAGTTTGAGCAGTTGCGGCTACAACTCCTGCGGTACTACCAACAAGACTTAAATTTTTAACTAATTTTCTACGTTTCATTATTTACTGGGAATTACTGTTAGGATTTGAAAAATCAAACCCATATTGATCATAGTTCCCTGTAAAGCCTTGTTTATTTAACCTATGGCGGGGCAAGGGGCTGAAGCCCCTTGTCTGGGGGCAAGGGGCTAAAGCCTCCAGTCTGGGGGCAAGGGGCTAAAGCCTCCAGTCTGGGGGCAAGGGGCTAAAGCCCCTTGTCTGGGGGCAAGGGGCTAAAGCCCCTTGTCTGGGGGCAAGGGGCTAAAGCCTCCAGTCTGGGGGCAAGGGGCTAAAGCCCCTTGTCTGGGGGCAAGGGGCTAAAGCCCCTTGTCTGGGGGCAAGGGGCTAAAGCCCCTTGTCTGGGGGCAAGAGATCGTCCTAACTATATTATTTACATATAAATTCTTAGGTATTAAAAACGAATTGATTATAACTAAGTTCATCTATACTGTGCCACTGATAAATTTCTTGGCGAAAAGACTTCCATTGCTCATAAATTTTCTTAAAGCTTGAATTTTTACTAGCATATTCTTCCAAAATTTCAAAAGTTTTCTGGGATGCTGCTGTTAAAATTTCTGGGCTAAAAGCAACTAATTTTGTGCCGTTATTCAGCAAACGTGGCAAAGCTTGAGCATTTAAATTTTCATAGAGTGCCAAAATGGTGGCGTTAGCTTCTAATGAGGCTGTATAAATGGCTTGTTGATAGTTTTTTGGCAGTTGGGCGAAAGCATTCTGGTTAACGATGAGGTCAAATGTCACTCCTGGTTCTTGCCAACCTGGATAATAATAAAACTGGGCTGCTTGATTAAGTCCTAGTTGTTCATCATCTACCGGGCTTGTCCATTCTGCTGCATCAATGTCACCCTTTTCTAAGGCTGTTACCAGTTCAGCGGGTGGTAATTCTTTAATTTCTACTCCCAAGCGCTGCATTACTTGTCCGCCTAATCCTGGTAAGCGCATTTTTAAGCCTGTTAAATCGGCTGGGGTTGTTATTTCCTGTTTAAACCAGCCTCCCATTTGATTTCCTGTGCTGCCTGCAGGAAAGTTGATCACATTGAAGTCTGCATATACTGATCTTATCAGCTCTAGTCCTCCTCCTGCTTGTAACCATGCGCTTTGTTGTTTGAAATTTAAACCAAAGGGGATGGATGTGGAAAAGGCAAGGGCGGGGTTTTTATCTAAGTAATAATACCCTGCAGTATGCCCACATTCTACTTTTTCATTTTGGACTGCATCTAATACTTCTAAAGCTGGGGTAATTTCATCTGCTGGATGTGGTGTAATTTTCAATCTTCCGTCTGTTAGTTCGCTTATTCGGTTACAGAGAGCTTCTACCCCACCATAAAGTGTATTTTTGAGGGTTATGGGCCAACTGGTAGCCATCTGCCATTCTAAAGTGGGTTGTTCTATTTTTTCGGAGGTTGATAATCTAAATCTACTTTCACTTTTACAGGCAGCAAGGGAAAAACTTGCTGCTCCAACTGCAACCTGATTGATTATTTTTCTTCTTTTCATATTAGTACCAATAACCAATGACCAATGACTAACACTTCGACTGCGCTCAGTACGAGTGACCAATGACTAAATAGATTGCCATCGCTGTGGCTGCCAAATTTCACTGTTAATAATTTCGGGACGAAATAGAAGCATTTTGCTAGATGATTCTTGTTCTATGTTAAATAAATTAGGTGGCAGTTGCTCTTGATTTTGAATTGCTTTAACCCGCTCTACTAATATTCCTATTCCTGTTAGTTGTTTCCCTACTTTTTCGTTAAGAGTTATCACCGTTATTTTTTTTGTATTAATCATTTTTACTCCAATTATTTGATGGAGAGTAATTAGGGGCACAATACGACCATTACTATAAAAACAGCCCATAACAGCGCGATTGTAAAAGGGCAAACTGAGAATTTGCTCTTTTTCTAAAATCATTATTTCTGCTACTATAGCTGTAGGAAATACTAAGGTTATCTCATTTAATTGAGTGAGAATAAAGCGCTGTTTGGTTTGAGTAATGTTCATAGCTAAATCTTATTTAAAACTTCTGTTAAAGTTTCTTTATTAGCAGGCTTGACTAAGTACTCATTTGCTCCTGCTCGTTTTAAACCATAATTTATTTCTAGGGCTGTTTTTTTACTAGAATATAAAATTACGTGCTGCTTGGCGGTGGCAGGATTAGAGCGGAGTGTTCTTAAAAATTTATAACCATCCTGCTCTGGCATAACAACATCAAGAAAAATTGAAGCATAATTGCCTGCTGCAATCTTATCAATTAGTCCTTGAGTACTTGTGAAAACATCGGCTTGATGTCCTAATTCTTCTAGTAAATTTGTTAGTAAATGTCTATCTACTGCACTGTCGTCAACTACTAAGAATTGCATTGCAATTTCTCCTTGATTTCTGGTAATCTATTACTCCTTTGAAAGTGGAGCCATTTCCTGTAATAATAATTTTAATTCTTGGATAAAACTCTTGCTTTGTTGGGGTGAGGTTGGTTTGGCTAAAAATTCACAATTTGCCCATTTAGCTCGCCATTGATTTGAGATGGAGTTTTCTGCTGTTAAAAGCACTAAAGGAATGGAAGCTAATTCTGGTTGACGACGTATCTGTTTAATTAAATCAAATCCAGATAGTCTGGGCATATTAATGTCTAAAAAAATCACTGCAGGTTTTGATTTTAACATTTGATCTATGGCTGTGAGGGCATTCATACATGAGTTGACTTCATAGCCCCAAGCTGTTACTAAGCTTTGAAATTGTTGCAAAAGTACGGGTGAGTCATCCACAATAAAAATTTCTGGTTTTTGATAGGTTGTTAACTCTGGAGGGAGTTTAATTGATATTATTCCCGACTTGGTTAATTTAGCGAACAGTTGCGCTATTTCTAATGGATCTTTTCCTAAATCAAGAGCGATCGCCTCCATGGTTTTCTCTGATGAGGCTAATTTTTGAATTTGTTGTTTTTTGTGTGGGTTTAAGTTGGCTTTTTCTAATACATGATGATGCAGTATTGGTCTCCCTTTGATGGAATTTATTTCTGTTATTAGTGCTTTCCACTTTATTTTTCTTTGTTGGGCACGTAAGATCAGATCATCTAATTTAAACCCTGGAATTTGGGTCTGACAAAATAGTCCTGGTTCTGAGATAAATTCTGCTGTTCCAGAGGAATCAAACAAATAATTATCAAAATCTAATAATATTTGCAACTGTATTGCTTTCAATGCGTCTTCACGAGTGAGCAATCCTATGTTTTCCATTTTTTCCAGTATTTTTCCTAGTTGGAGTTGTTCTGGGGCTGACTTTTGAATTGTCTCAATCACCTCTTGTGCGCGAGAACCACGTAAGGGAACTAAATAACGCTGTAAAGTTTTGAGAAAAGCAGCCCTACCAAGCTGTTCAGTTCCTGAAAATAATACTCTCCCTTGTTCAACTGCGAGATACCACTTAGATTCTTGGGGTAAATTTATTTGTATTATCCAGTGACCAGTGCGTGCTTTTGCGTAATTTTCCCTTAATTTTTGCGGCAGTTCTTCTGCTTTATACGAGAAGTTTACCATTTCATTTATTTGGATTAACATAAGTATTTTCAGGCAAAAAATAATTATTTGCACTATCTAAGCATAAACCAGAGATTTTTTATGGTTTTTTTGGCACATTTCAGAGCAATATTACTTAGGCTCCCTCCCCTAGCCAGATTATAGCAATCTCAGTCTATTTTTGTCACTAATAAATCGGCGATCGCTGCTACTATTTTCTTTTTTTTTTCCCAATGTTTGATATGTGTACTATACAATGCCATAATTAGTTAACTGGTCACTGTTAACTACTTGATTACGACCTGCATTTTTTGCTTGATATAGTGCTTTATCTGCACGTTTCAAAACAGCATCAATGGTTTCATCTTCAAAGGCATAAGTTGCTACTCCAATACTCATAGTCATGGTTACTTTTTGCTCTTCTGCTGTGATTACAGTCTGAGATATTATCTGTCTTATCCTCTCAGCGACTACCATTGCTTCTGACATATTTGTTTGCGGCAAAAGTGCCACAAATTCTTCACCACCTATTCTGGCGCAAATATCTATATCTCTAATATTTTTAATGATTTTTGTTGCCACTATTTTAATTGCTTCATCTCCGATTGCATGTCCGTAAGTATTATTAATATCTCTAAAATGATCGATATCCATCATTAACACAGAAAAAGAATAATGATAACGGCGAGAACGTTTTAATTCTGCTTCTGCTTGGGTAAAAAAATAGCGGCGATTAGCAATATTTGTTAATGGATCTGTTGTGGCTAATTTTTCTTGTTCAATCAAAGCTTTTTTCAATTCATCTCTGGTATGTTTTAACTCTAAATGGATCCGAATTCTGGCTAGAAATTCTGGTCTATGAAATGGTTTCACAATATAATCTACTGCGCCATTTTTAAAAGCATCTAACAGATTTTCTTTGTGAATATTTGCTGTTAAAAAAATTACAGGAATATCTTGATTTTCTAATTGATTTTTAATAGCATTACACACTTCTATCCCATCCATATCTGGCATCATTAAGTCTAAGAGTATCAGGTCTGGTTTGACTGATTTAAGCCTTTCAATTGCATCTTGTCCGCCAATAGCAAAGGTGGTTTTATAACCTACTTTATTCAAGATTGCTCCTACTACTTTAAGATTTATTTTACTATCATCTACTACTAAAATCAAAAATTGTTTGTAATCTAACTGTTCCATTTTTCTTAACTTTTACCTGTATTTAATTTTCGTTTTCGCCGATTATTTTGGCTAAAGCATTAATAATTTCTGGAAAATTTGCTAATGTCTGCGGTAGTAAATCTAACTCAAATTCTTCTAGCTGACTTGACAGCATATTAGCATATTCTAGTAATGGTGGGTATTGGTATTCTGCTCCTAATTGTTGAAGATCATTCCCAAATTTCTCCAGATCGCTCCAAATTCTGGTTTTACATATTTCTTCCCATATTTCTTCTTTTTCTTGACGTAGTTTGCTCAATAGTTGCGGTAATTTAATTTTGACATCATTGCTTATTTCTCCTAGAGTTATCTCAGATTTTTCTGCTTGCTCTTTCTTTGGTGTGGAATCATTTTCTTCTTGGGGCAAAATATTTTTTAAGACAGATACTAACTGAAAGCGACTGACTGGTTTACGCAAAAAACCTTCACAGAGGGAAGACAAAATCTCTTCATCATCTTTACTGGGGGATGCTGTCAAAATAATAATGGGAATGTTGTTAGTTTCCTCATTTTCTTTCAGTTTTTCTAATACTTCTCTGCCATCAATTTCTGGCATTCGCAAATCTAATAAAATTAAATCTGGTTGATCACTTTTTGCTAGATTAAGCGCTTCTAGTCCATTTTTAGCTATAAGAAGATGGTGTTGAGTTTCTGCAAAATATCCTTGAATTAACTCAATGTTAGATTTGATATCATCACAGACTAAAATTGTTGCAGTTTTAAATTGCCCTAAATCGTTATTATGTTCTAATTTTTCTAATAAATCTGGTTTACTTTTGGCTTTAATAATATTAGGAAAAACTAAAGTAAATTTACTCCCTTTTCCCAGTTCACTTTCAATGTTTATTTTTCCTCCTAAAATTTCTGTTAGTCGCTTAGTAATTGCTAAACCTAATCCTGTTCCTTCATACTTACGAGCATTACTACCTTCACTTTGCATAAACGCATCAAAAATCATTTCTTTATGTTCAGGATCAATACCTATCCCTGTATCTTCTACTGCTATTTCTAAATTCATTTTCGGTGGTGTATTTTCTTCCTCTCCTAAAATTTTGACGTTTATTTTTACATAACCTTCTTCGGTAAATTTTAGCGCGTTACTTACCACGTTAAATAATATTTGACGCAGACGAATTTCATCTATTATAATCCATTTGGGTACAGTTGCTTCAATATCTACCAACAAAGAGATATTTTTTTCTGCTGCTTTTTGAGAGAAAATCTTGCGGACTTCTTCGATTAATGATTTTAGGTTTATTGGTTCGTTATTTATATTTAATTTTCCTGCTTCTATTTTAGATAGGTCAAGAATATCATTAATTAAGGTAAGTAAGGTTTTTCCACTAGAGGCGATCGCTTCTATATAAGAACTTGAAGGTGCTTGAACTACCTGGTCTTTTAATAGTTCACAAAACCCTAAAATTGCATTCATGGGTGTGCGAATTTCGTGACTCATATTTGCTAAAAATTCGCTTTTTGCTTTATTAGCGATTTCTGCTTTTTTAGCTGCTGCTTCTAATTCTATTTGAGAAATTTCTAAAACTGCTAACATTAAAGTATTTCTCAATTCAAGCGCTGCATCTATTTCTAATTGCTTCCAGGGTAAACACTTCCCTTTTACTGTTTCTTTCCACAACTCAAAAGATTTTCTGGGTAATAAACGCCTTTTTCCACTATCATCTATTGTTATTTCTTCATAACCTCCCCAGTGTACAGTTTGAATAATTTCTGGTCGCAACCACAGAATATGATATGATTTATTATCGACAAAGATAGAAACTGCAATTAAACCACTTACTTTTTCTTTATATATCTCTGCTTGAGGATAAAATTGACTCAAACAATCAGTTACAAAAATTTCTTCTTGATGATAATTAACTAACCAATTCAATAATTCTTTGATAGTTGCTTCATTTGGTGTTTCTCCAATTAAAGTTAAGTCATCGTTGAGTGCAATAACTACTCCTTGAGCATTCACTAATTCTAATAAATTTTTACCGTTATTTTTCAATACCTGAATTATTGATTGATTGTGTCTGGATAATTTATCTTTTATTCTTTCATTGATTGCTTTGACGCTTTCTTGCAGTTTTTGTAAATCTTTCTGCTGCTTTTTAAATAATTCTACTGAGAGAAATTGTCCTAATAATTCACAGGTTTTTCTAATTTCATAGTTAACATATTTGGGCGCATAATGATGACAAACAATTAAACCCCATAACTTTTGATCATCAATGATGGAAATACATAAGGAAGCACTAACACCCATATTTTTTAAGTATTCTACATGGAAGGGAGAAACGCTTCTAAGAATGGAATCACTTAAATCTAATGGTTGTTGATTTAAAGGATTATTTAAAGGAAAAATCTCTACTGGTTGATAATTTATATCTACAATAATTCTGAGCAAGTTTTGATAATATAATTTTCTCGCTTGTTTGGGAATGTCGGAAGCGGGATAGTGCAAATCTAAATATGATTCTAATTCTGCTTTTTTCTCTTCTGCAATTACTACCCCACTTTCATCGCTTTCAAAGCGGTAAACCATTACTCGATCATAACCAGTTAGTTTGCGAATTTCTTTTACCAGAATTTCTGTATACTCTGTTAAGGAATTGGTGTTTTTTACTTTCGCTAATATTGGTTTAAGTGCGGTGGTAAAACTCAGAGGATAACTGGGTTTTTCAGTATTTTTTGCTTCCAATTCTAAAATCAATACTCCTTGTGAACGATGAATTAACCCTTCAAAAGTATTAGGATTAATTATTGTTGTCAATTCAAAAGGGTTAAAATAATCTAAATTTTCTTGAACAATACATTTATTTAAAAATTCTACTGATGTGGCTGAAAATAAAATTGTTAAGTCTTGGTTAATTAATTCTTCTGCTTTTTTGCCAAAAAACTTTTCTGTATTTGTACTAACTTGTAAAATTTTAAGTTGCGGTTCTTCTAAAACTAATAAAACCCCATGGGGTTGGATTTTTCCAGGAATATGTATGGGTTCGCGATCGCACTCAATTAAATCTATTTCTTCTGTTGTTTCTTGGTTCATATTCTTGTAAAGTTATTCTGTATATGTTTTTCAAGTAACTTTAAGATTTGTATCGAGTTACTTGAGTTTTAGTATTTATCTTTATTATCACTTTTCTTTACCCCTTTTATTGTACTATATATCAAAAAAAATCAGCTTTAAGAAAAGCTGATTTGGTCATTTATTCATGATATTACTTGTATTTATGTGGTTGATAATAAAAGTTTTATAAAGTGAAAAGGAGAAAGCGATCGCCTGAAAATAAACTATGATTCACTGGGTAATTTACCCCATAAGTATATGTTATTTGCTGAACAATTACTGGATTGTCATCTTCAAATAGAAACTCAGTATAGTTAGCCAGATCATCAGTTCCCAAAAAGTTTAACAAAATTTCGGTAGCCAACCAAACTATCAACTTAAGTAATAATGTTTTCCATTGTACTTTCATGCTTATGTCCTCCCAAAAAACTGATTATTTCTCTTTTGTGATTATGTGTATAAAAACATTATACACCTTCTCTGTGGAAAATTTGAGAAATAACCAGCTTAAATTGCTTGTTTGGTATGGTTTCTAGCTATTTTCACATATTCATGTTAATTTTTGTTAACTGAATCACAAATTCATTTTTCTTTTGATAAATAAGGGACTAAAGCTCCCAGTCTGGACTTGTTGATATAGCTTTACACTTTGAGGTTAGGAGATAGACAAGGGGATGGGTACTGGGGTGTTGATTTTGGCTCAAATTTAACAACGTAATTTCATACACTTTTTAATTGAAGTATGGTGAGCATAACCCACCCTACAAAGAAAAATTGTCTGATTTGAAAATTTGTAACTTGATAAATAATCAACACCCCAGATGGGTGCCCCTTGCTCCTTGGATATTAATTTTGCACAAGTACTTAATTGTTAAAATGAATCAATCTTGTTTAAGACCATCAAAAATACTAGCGAAGGAACTAATAAAAATGCTAATTATCCGACGCTTTCCTGTTTTAATATTGGCATTAACAGACATCCCTGACTCTAAATCACCATTTTGCTGAATAAACTGATTTTGTTTTTCTAGGTCTAACTCAATTTTGCCAATAAAATGGGAAAACTGATGAATTTGAGTAGGCTCTTGAGCATCTTTTCCAATCTCAACTAACTCCCCTGGAATATCCCCATATTCGGTAAAATCATAAGAATCAATTCTCAAATCTACTGGCATATTCTCTTTAACTTTACCCCGATCTTTATTAGGAATAAAAACTTTAGCAACAAAATCACCACTAGGGACAATTTCCATAATAGTTTCACCATTACCAACCACAGAGCGTTCAGAAACCTTAAGCTTATCAATTTTCCCTGCAACGGGAGCTTTTATATTACGATCTTCAAGATCTTTTTCTGTTTGAGAAATTTGGCTTTCAATTTGTGATATTTGTCTGTCATTGGCAATAATTTTATTGGTCAATTGAGTATCTATCTGATCGATACTTTGTTTATTGGCAGCAATTTTATTTTGTAAATTTTGTTGATCAGCAGCTTTAGTATTGTTTAATGTTTCACGAGCTTGCTCGATCTGACTTTTAATAACTTCTCTTTGTTCTATCAATCTATTTACGTTGGCTTTTTGAGTTTCTACTTCAGCTTTTTTTGTACCTACTTCACCTTCGATTTTCCTTACTTTTTGTTCTTGTGTTATATATTGAACCTCGGAAAGTGTTCCCTCTTCTACTAAGTTTTTATATTTCTCTAAAAGTGTCTCTTCTGTCTTTAAATTCTCCTCAGCAATTATTAAATTATTCTGCGCTGTAACTACTTGGTTTTCAGCATTGGCTAATTGAATATCAATTTGCTTAAGTTGTGTCTCTAACTTATCTATTTCCAATGTTTGAGATTTAATCCGAGATTCTAATTCATCTTTAGTTGTGCGCATACGCTCCAGTTGTTCTGGAGTGAGATTGCTATTATCACCATTCAACATTGCTTGATAAAGTTCGTTTTCCTTAAGCAAAGTATCTCTTGTTTTTAACAAGCCTAAAATTTCTGGTGGTAAGTTGCTTGCTAAATAACTATATTTTTCCGAGTTATTGGAGCTAATAACATCGCGATACAATTCATTTTCTTGTTGTAATGATTCCAAATTTTGCTTGAGAGAAGTTAGTTGAGAGTCTGAATTTTGTTTATTGCAAGAAACCAAAACTTGACCCTGTTCGACTTGATCTCCATCCTTTACCAATACCGCTTCTACGTCACAAGAAACATTGGTTTGAACTGCTTTTAATCCTTCTTTTGGTTCCAATTCCCCTGTTACGGCAACAACTGTTTCTAATTCAAAGATAATTGAACCAAGTATGGTAAAAGTTGTTATCCCTAAAATTGTCCAAAGAATACCCCTTGACCAAGCACTTGGTTGCGTGAGAAAAATGGTAGGTTGTTTTAATTTAGTTAGTTGTTGATCGAAAAAGTTTGTGGAACTCTTTTCTGGTGTATTTTCTGAGTTATTCTCTCTATTTTTAAACATCATTAATTCTCCTTTTTTGGGTGGGTTAGTATTCTATTTATAACCCACCGTTTTTGATCATTTAAGTTATTTCGATGCCAAAATGTAATATTGACCTTTCAGGGCCATTAATTCTGCAGGAGTTCCCATTTCTGCTATTTGTCCTTTAACCATCATTATTGCCAGATCTGCTTGTTTAAGAGTACTAAGTCGGTGAGTGATAAAAAGGATGGTGCGACCTTTAAATGCCTGCATAATATTATTGCAGACTTTCTCCTCTGTTTCAGGGTCTAGGGCGCTGGTAGCTTCATCAAAAATGAGAAGTTGAGGGTTTTGCAGAATAGTACGGGCGATCGCCACGCGCTGGCGTTGTCCTCCAGAAAGTGCGGAACCTCGTTCACCTACGGGACTGTTGTAACCATTAGGCATTTCCATGATAAAATCATGGGCTTGAGCTATTTTTGCCGCTGCAATTATTTCTTCTGTTGTTGCCTCTGGATAGTTCATGGTAATGTTATCGTTAATCGTACCATCAAATAAGAGGGGGTTTTGGGGAACAATACCAATTTGGCGTCTTAATGAGTACAATTCAACTCTTGAAATATCATATCCATCAACTAAAATTCGACCACCTAATGGTTGATAAAAACGGGGTAAAAGTTTGGTCAAAGTACTTTTACCTGAACCACTTTGACCAACAATACCGACAAAAGCTCCTGCAGGAATATTTAAATTAACTTGATTGAGTTGCAATGCTCCTATATTGCTGAAGCGGAAGGAAATATTTTCATAAGTTACTGCACCTTTAATTGGCGGCATAGTAATGTTATTTCTTTCTTCTGGTGGTGACTCTTCTGGATGATCTAAAATATCACTTAAACGCTCAATTGATAGGGCTACTTCTTGGAACTGATCCCACACTCCAAATAATCCGAGTAAAGGAGTTGTTACCTGACTTGAAATCATTCTAAAAGCGATTAAATCCCCTACTGTTAATTCTCCGCTTACCACTATATAAGCGCCTATCCATAACACTAATAAAGTGGAAACTTTATTAAGAAAACTTTTAACAGATGAATTAATTGTGGCTAATTTTACTGCTTTAAAACCTGCGGAAACATAACGACCATAACGTTCTTGCCAAGACATCCGCGCTCGCAGTTCTATATTTTGAGATTTAACTGTTTCTATGCCATTGAGAGTCTCGGCTAAATAAGATTGAGTTTCTGCATAACGTTCTGATTTTTTCCGTGATAACTGTCTTAATCTAGGCGAAAATAAGGTTGTCAATCCTAAATATAAGGGAATGATTCCTAAAGCAATAAAGGTTAGTTTTACACTGAAAAATAACATTACTGCTATATATAGAAATGAAAATAAAACATCCAAGACAACATTGAGAGCAGTACCTGTGAGAAATTGACGAATTTTCTCTAATTCTGTCACCCTTGATTGCAATTCTCCCATGCTCCTTTTGCCAAAATAACTCATGGGTAAACGCATCAAATGGTCAATTAATTGTGAACCCAGGGCGAGGTCAATTCTATTACTTGTATCTGTAAATAAATAAGTTCGCAGACTATTTAAAATTGCCTCAAAAGCTGCCATAATTATGAGTACTATACAAAAAACACTTAGGCTATCCAGTGTTCCTTGAATCATGGCGTTGATCACTTCTTTGACTATTAAGGGATTTAATAACCCAAATAATTGAACAAAAAAGGAAGCTAGCAATATTTCTATAAGTACCCGACGGTAACGCATGAGTACTGGGATAAACCAAGATATGCCGAATTTTTGCTCTGGGGTACCTGCTCCTGCCCTAAGAACCAGTACTTGTCCCTGTTGTCCCCAAATGTCCATAAAGGTGGATAATTGGCAGCGTCTTTGATTTTGTTCTGTGGGAACTCCTAATATTGCTTCTTTTTGGTTTATTTCCCAAAGTATTGACCATTTTTCTTCCCATTTAATTATGGCTGGTGTAGGCATCCGCGCTACTTGGCTGGCGGTTATGTTGAGCGGTTGCGCTTGTAACCCCATTAAATCTGCTATTGAGGCAAAAAACATCAGGGATATTTTCCCTGTTCTTTGTTGGTTTGCTATGACTTTGCTGAGTACTTCTTTGTGGAAGGGTATTTTAAAGTATTGACTCACCATCCTCAAGCAAGTCATGATCTCATCCTCTGATCCTTTCGCCTGAAAATGAGGATATTCTTTCTTTTCCTGGCTCTCTTTTTTGGCTACGGGTTGTGGGGGCGGTATTACGTTTAGTGCTGTGCGAGCGTTTAGTAGGGTTGGTAAGTCTGGCATGATCGCTCTGGGTATTCCTACTACCCTTAATGTCCCGTTCCCTAAGTTTTCTAATTTGTGTGGGCTGAAACGACTACCTACTGGTAACTTGGGTGCTGGTCTTCCTCCACTTATTAACCAGATCCGACTAGAATCTTTTATTTGCTCTCCATCTGCTGCCGTTACGTTAACAACAATTGCTTCTTGTTCTACTTTTAAGGTGAGTTCTTTAAGATTTGTTCCTCCATCTGCATGACTTTCTAATTCACTGCCGAGTAATTCACATAATTCTGTTAGTTCTGGGCGATCGCTTAATGCTGCTCTTAGGTTCTCATGTTGCCTCAACAGGTTTTCAAATTCTTCTACTTCAAGGGCAAGACATTTGACTTCTGTTGAGGCGATCGCTGTTTCCGTATATACTCCCCGCAATAAGCTACTACTGCCTAATATTGCCCCAGGCAGCAATTTTTTTAAGGTGATTAAATCTTTACTGCGGCGATCGTATCCTAATAGTCTTGCTTCCCCTTTATAAACAATCATTATGTGGGTTAATTCTGTCTCCCGCATAATAATTGTTTCCCCAATTCTATAGACCACTGGCTTGAATTTTTCCGCTAGTGCTTCTATTGATATTTCTGGTAATTTGTTGAAGGGATACAGTGAATTTATAAAACTGGCGATCGTTGATTTTACGTTGTTCATTTTCTCCTCATATCTACTTTTATTGTTCTTCCTTTATAGCTTTTTTAAATACGCCTTTTTTACTTGCTTAATAATTTTTAACAACCAAGATACTTGTTCTCCTTGAAAGTAATCAAATATACAATAAATAGTTACCAGGAATCAACAGTAAACAGTTTTCAGTAAAAAGTTATCAGTGATCATTTGTTAGTTATTATTAAGCGATCGCTGTTCATTGTTTCCTAGTACCTGCTCACTGTTCACTGTTCAATTCTGATTTGCTTGTGCTTGAGGCAATGATCTTGGATTGCTTTTTTCTTGTTCTAACTTAGGTTGGGAATTTGGCTGAGAAGGATTTAATTTTATATCAAGTTCTTTGAGTTGCTGATAAAGCCAATTTTGGTACATTTCATTTAACAATTGTTGGCGCATGGGGTTATTAAGTTGTGCGGGGATTAACTTTTCTAAACGCACAATAATAAACCATTCTCCTACTTTTGCTGGTTTCCATAATTGACCTGGTTGACTTTTTTTAAGCATTTCGGCGATGGTGGGGTGAGGCTTATTCAGTGGAAGAGGACCGACTATACCACCATTTTTTCCTTCTGTTCCTTTAGAATATTTTTTTGCTAACTCTGGAAATGTTTCTTCTCCTTCTTTGAGGCGGAAATATAGTTCTTGAGCTAATTTTTGATCCTCTGTACGAATCATGGAATATTGTACTTGATCAAGTTTATCTTTTTGCTGTAAAAAGTATGCTTCTAACTTGGGTTCAAAGTTAGTTTTTTGGAATTTCTGAATTTTCAGTGGGCGAAGTGCTAACTCTTCTAGTTGCTCTTCAGTTAGTCCGTTTATTTCGCGCCATTTTTTAATTTCTTCTTCGTTTTTTAGCTTATTTTCCTGATAGAATTTCTCTATATTTTCTTTTTTTTCTTCTCCAGTACAGCTAATATGTGCAATTGCTTGGTCTATGATTATTTCACTTAAAAAATTGGGCAGCATTTTATATTTTAACAGCCGTGGTATAATCTCATTAGCCCTGATTTTTTCTTGATTTATTTCTAAGACTTCTATATTGTATTCGTTTCTTACTTTATTGGCTAAATCTTTTAAAAAACTGGCTGCTTTCTTATTTTTTGCTGCTGCCATCTTTTCGGATACTTGTTCTACAATATTGACAAATTCACTATCAATATTGTTTTTGTTTGCCTCCAAAATTTTTGTGACTTTATCTGGATATGTAAGTACTGCACTAATTATGTTCCGATAGTTTTGCATCCGTTCTTCATTTTGTTGTTGTTCGTTCATAATTGGTTCTTGTTTTATTTGTTTTTATTTTTACTTTCTTTTCTGCTAAATTATTAAAGCTTTTATTTATCTTAATTTGGATCTTTATCCCATTTTTTAAAACTTGCAATAGAGATGAGCCTCTGAAGACAAGGGGTTAAGCGCCCCTTGAGGCTAAAGCCCTTGTCTATCATTTCCTAGTATTTTTAATAAATTCATAAGTTTTTCTCTTGCTAAATTTGATATCCATTACTCTAGCTTTTTTTTCTTCTGTGCTTCGACAAGGGGCTTAAGCCCTTTGTCTATAGTACCTTGTCTATTGTAGATTTATCACAATTAACAACTCCTAGATATTTACTTATTTGTTGAATTAGCTATTATTTTGCTTTTTTTATCTTATTTTTTTTTCTTTTAGTAACAATAGCCTTTGCTCTTAACCTTGATACTTACTTAATTGTTTGTCTTGTCAAAAGACTTTGATTAATTCCGCTCCCTTGAGTCCTTATTTCCTAATCAAATGACTAAGACACACTATCTATTTTATCATTTGTGGATATTTTTGCTTAAAACATTAAAAACAGTGCAACTTCTGTCATTGAATAGTTTCAGGCTTTGATGGGACTGTAGCCCATAGACTGGGCAATAATTCTACTTTTGAGTATTATGGGCTAAGTAATTTCCTCAAACTTTAAATACTTCAAAAAACTTAGTGAGAGTTGATAATTAACAGCTTATTAAATATTATAAGATTACTTTTATTTATTTTAAGATTAAAACTATTATTAAGAATTATTAAGAGAGAGGGTGCAATGGTCAAAGTTTTACGTTTTATAAAAAGTAATAACTGAATTAAGTTGTCCAAACACCCACTTGCTAACTAGCTGATTCACAGCAGACTCACTGTTATATTTAACTTAGGCGTAGGCTATTTCGTATTGGTCAAAATTAACTTCGTAGCTAGTTTCGCCACTATATTGAGCTACTTCGAGTAAGTAATCTCCAGATAAATCTGTAGCAATAAATTCGTCTGAACTACCCAGATTGATTGACATATTAACTATTTCATCAGTGCCTTCAATCTGACCATTGTTATTATTATCTTGATAGAGATAGAGATCAGCATCGTTGCTCAATCCTTCTAAAGTAATATCTACTCCAGAGTTTAAACCCAGGGAAAATTGATACACATCAGATTGCTCTGTTTCACTTACAAAACCTTCTCTGCTTTCATCTCCTGAAAGCTCACCTAAATTGTTGTCTTCTTCTGGTGTATCTGAATTGGCAGATAAGTTGAAATCGTAATTTAATTGTCCATCATCACTACCCTCAAATAAAGAAACACGAGCAAAATAGTTTCCTGGTTCAAGATTGATATTATCAATGGAATCATCAGCATTATGCAAATTATAAGAACCGTCAATCAAAGAATCATTTTCATCTAATTCTCCATTGTTATTGTTATCTTGATACAATTCTAAATCTGCATCATCCCCTTCACTAATATTATTCACGGAGAGGTTGAGGTTACTGTTTTCTTCCACACTGAAACTGTAAATATCATTCTCATATTCATCTTCTGTTAAAAAAGTGCTGTTGCTATAGCTGTTATTGGGTTGATCATTGATGGAACCTACGTTGTAATTGTATTGGTTTTCAAACATGGTTTTTGCTCCTGTTTAATACTTGGTTGTTTCTCAGTCGATACACTTGTGAACTCTTGACCTATTTTGATCTTTACACATTTTCTTGAGTTTGTCAAGCAATTTGTGTGAAATAAACCAATTATTTAGGTATATATAACTCAAAACCTTTTAAAATGAAGGGTTTTGAGCATATTTTTTTTTGAAAATGTGAACCTTATCTGTCTAATTTTGTGGCAACTAATCTACATATTCACTAAAAAGAACTGAGAAACAAGACTCAGTCCTTAGTGTAAAGTGTGATAATTCAGTTTTTACTGCATCACCCATTCAAGATGTTGAGGTAATAAAGTGGCTAAATCATATTTTTGCTTAATTGTTTCCCGTGCATTCACCCTAATTGATGCCATACTATCTTGATTGTCCAGTGCTTCTTCTACTCGTTGGGCAATTTCTGTAGGTGAGAAGAAATCTACAAGCAATCCATTTACTCCGTCCTGGATGACTTCTGTAACAGCTTGAGTGTTAGATGCTACTAACAGACATCCTGTTGACATTGCTTCTAGCATTGACCAAGATAAAACAAAAGGACGAGTGAGATAAATATGAACTGTTGATGCTTGCAGTACTTTAAGATAGTCTGAATACCCAAGTAACCCAGTGAAGTGCAATCTTGATAAGTCTAAGGAGAGTTTTTCTAGCATTAAATCTTTATAAGTTTGACCCTCTGGTAGTTGTTTCCCATAGGCAACTCTATTGTTTCCAACTACTACCACATGACAGTTTGGTCGCCTTTGTTGAAGAAGTGCTACTGCTTCCATAAACTGAGGAAATCCTCGATATGGTTCCATACCTCTGGCTACATAGGTAATAATTTCTTGCGCTTCGGATAAGTCAATTTTGAGATTGCGCAAAACTAATTTTGCTCCAGGTTGAGGGACAAAAAAGCTGGTATCTACTCCATCGTGGCGAACTGTTATTTTATTGTGATATTCTTTGGGAAATTGCTGACGTTGCCAGTAGGTGGGAGAAAGACCGCGATCGCAACTATACAAATCTGTCAAAATGGCAGCATTTTTAATCCTGATTCGCGCCTGATCATCAGCATTGAGGGGATCTTCTGGGTCAAAGTCTGCATCAGAGCCATAAGCGTTATAAAACCATTCAAAATAACAAAATAGTTTGGCTTTTGGTAATGCGTCTTTAATAAATAAGGTTGGGCCCCAACCAGAATGACCATAAACCACATCTGGATATATTCTTTGGCTTTTTAATGTTTCCACCATTCTGAAAACTGCTTGACCTTGAAGCACAGCATTTTCTAGGTTGCGGACATAGTGGTGAGTTTCTGGGCGAGCTTCGCGGGAAGTTTCATAATAAACTTTTTCAACTCCTGCAAGTTGACCTTCTTTGCGATTAGTACCAAAAAATACCTTATGTCCTTCTTTAGCTAAAGCTACAGCCAGATGACGAAACTGGGCGGGAAAATTTGGGTGTAGAAAGAGAATCTTCATAATATCTAAAAATTAATTGGTTGACTTCTCAAATATTGTTTTTATTTTCCTCTTTAAAGAATAATCATAAAAGTTATTTGCTTTGCTTGAGCCAGCATTTAGTTTTTTTGTAAATAAACAACTTACTAAGACGCAAACAGGTTTGGAGAGGGAAACACGGAACAGAGTTCTGGTTATAATCTTATCAGTTTTAGGCATAATTTATATTTTTGTTTTAATCAATGGCTGTAGCTCTCCTCTCACCCACAGAAAGAGGGGCAGGTTTATCTGCTCCTCTTTTATATTTGGTAAAATTAAACTGGATATTTAAATTAACTCGGGGCTGATCAATCTTGGTTTTCCAGATTGATCTGCCCCGACAATTTTGAGTTAGTACAAGCGATCGTTAAACGAGTGGCTTAAACTAGCTCAATATCGTATTGATCTTTGAAATCACTACCGAGATTTTCCTCTAGTTGGGCAAATTGTTGACCTTCAAAGAATAAACCACCTGTTTCATTATCGTATTCAAATTGATCAGTTGAAGATGCCCCAAATCCCAATTTATCCACTACAATTTTGTCACCTTCTTGCCAAGTAAAATCATTGATTGTGTCAATTCCCTCGGACAGAGAGTTGAATTTAAAGTGATCGGCACCTTCACCACCTGTAATAGTATCATTTCCTTGTCCACCACTGAGGGAGTCGTTTCCATCTTCCCCAGAAAGGTTGTCATCTCCAAAACCACCAGCTATGGTATCATGTCCTTCACCTCCTAATACTGTATCATTACCTGACTGTCCGTAGAGAGCATCACTTCCAAAACCACCATATATGATATCATGTTCTTCACCTCCTAATACTGTATCATTACTTGACTGTCCGTAGAGAGTATCACCTTCTGAACCACCATCTATGGTATCATGTTCTTCACCTCCTAATACTGTATCATTTCCTTGTCCACCACTGAGGGAGTCGTGTCCATCTTCCCCAGAAAGGTTGTCATCTCCAAAACCACCAGCTATGGTATCATGTCCGTCACCTCCTAATACTGTATCATTACTTGACTGTCCGTAGAGAGCATCACCTCCTGAACCACCATCTATGGTATCATGTTCTTCACCTCCTAATACTGTATCATTACCTGACTGTCCGTAGAGAGTATCATTACCTTCTCCACCATCTATGGTATCATGTCCTTCATCTCCTAATACTGTATCATTACCTTCTCTACCATTGAGAGAATCACCTCCTTCTCCACCATCTATATAGTCTGCTGAGTAGGTTCCGAAGATTGCGTTGTTGGAATAATCGCCGTAGAAGTTTGCCATTTTCTTGTCTCCTTGTTTGAGTTAGATTGTTGAGTTGGCTGGTGCTAACTGGTTGAATGGTGTCCGCCCTGCTGGTGCGTTGCTTCATCCTTTGAATTAGCGGTTCACTTGCCTTGCGTGAACTTGTGATTTTTATCTTTGCACATTTTTTGGTAAATGTCAAGGGGGTAAATGTAAAGAAATGTTAAGTTGGGTTGCAAGGGTCAAACTGTAAACGTGAATAAGCTGCTGCACAAAGGTTTGAAGTTATTTAACCTCAGAGAGATGATTCAGAAAAAAGTTATATTCTCAAAAAACTCAAGCTAGATCTGAAGTTAGACCCACTGGTTAATCTTTATTTTCATTAAGAGAAGAAAAAATAGTGTATAATTGTGGAGTATGTGAAGCCAAGAGAGAGAAAAAATGTTACAGACAGAGTTCACAGATTTATTCCACAAACTGACCCCGAAACCAAGAAGTGTATTCATCCTCCTGCTCGAAGGCAAGCAAGATGAGGAAATTGCCGAGGAAATAGGGGCAAGTGAGGCAACAGTACGCAAGCACGTGCAAAATTTGTGCGATCATTTTACAATTCCTGCAGAAGTGGCAGGAATCAGAAAAAATAGACGACAAGAATTAATCAGAATAGCTGCTGATTATATGCCCGAACTGGTAAAAGAGCGCAGACAGGCACAAAAAGAGCAGCACTCTGAGGCAAAAGGCTCACTCACTATTAAACATGAACCACCATCTGAACCAACAGATTGGGATGGTTCCCCAGATGTGTCTGTTTTCTATGGTCGCACAAAAGATCTCAAAGACCTAAAATCTTGGATTATTGATGATGGCTGTCGAATGCTAGCTCTGCTAGGCATGTCAGGTATAGGGAAAACTACTCTTTCGGTTAAGCTGGCTCAAAATATTCAAGATGAGTTTGACTATGTGATCTGGCGCTCACTACAAAATTCACCACCACCAGAAAAGTTATTAGCAGATTTGCTGTATTTTCTCTGTCGCAAGTCTAAACCGAATTTATCAGTTGCAATTGATGATCTCATTTCCCAATTGATGGAGCAATTAAGAAATTCCCGTTGTCTGCTGATCTTAGATAATTTCGATACAATCCTCAAAAGTGGCGATTTTGTAGGTCATTATCAAGAAGGTTTTAAGGGCTATGGTCAACTTCTCAAAAGAGTGGGTGAAGAATCCCATCAAAGTTGTTTGATGATCACCAGCTTAGAAAAACCCAGAGAAGTTGCTCTGCTTGAAGGAGAAACTTTCCCAGTTCGCTCTTTACAACTCGAAGGTTTAGGCGATGCTGCTAAGTCAATTTTGCAAGATAAAGGTTTGTCAGGTGAGGAACAATGGGATATTCTCATCAGACTCTATCGTGGTAACCCCCTGGCTTTAAAAATGGTAGCTTCTACTATTAGTGAGTTGTTTGGTGGTAGTGTGTCAGATTTCTTGGAAATGAGCTTGACTGGCATTGTTCAGGATATCATTGTCTTGATTCAAGCACAGTTTCATCGCTTATCTCCTTTGGAAAAGGATATTATGTACTGGTTGGCACAAGAAGAAGAAGCTTTACCTCTTACACAATTGCGCAATTGTCTGCCTGTCTCTGAATATGAGTTGTTTACAGCCCTAAAATCTCTGGCAGAGCGATCGCTGATAGAAAAAGGCCCAGGAAAGTTTAGTCTTCAACCTGCAGTCAGAGAATATGTCCGCAATCAATTTGTTGATCAGATCACAAAAGAGATTGATGAATTTAGCCGCACTGGTGAATTAAGTGTCTTAAAACTGCTTAAAAGTCACTCTTTAGGGATGGTAACTGATAATCTCGGCGAAGATCTTCCACACCCAATTATTTCTTTGGTCAGGCAAAAATTAGCCACAGCAATAGAAAATAACAGCAATTCTGTTTCTTCCCTCCATGAGGCGATCGCCTCTCTCAAGGATAAATCTCAACTAGAGATCGGATATGCCTTAGATAATCTTAACAATATTCTTGTTTAAGAATATATTGGTATATACTTAATTCCCTGAAAAATCTATTAAACAGGGAATATCCAGGCAAAGCTGTGAAATGTAGTACTTAGGCTCAAAGGTTTAATTTTTAAGCATTTTATTTGCATCGGCTGCCCAAATATTGTAGTATTAACTTGCCAGCCAATTAGCGATGAGAATTGAGAGTAACCATGGAAAATTTAAGTTTTTTAAAAATTAAACCTTGGAGCTTATCACAAATATCATTGGCAACCATGGGCACTATGGTTGCCTTAAATTTGAGTATTGAGCCTGCTCTAAGCAAGAATGCTAAATTCAATATGTCAGGATTTCTCGAAGATGACAGTACATTTTTTGGGGAGTTTGAATATGATCCTGGGGCTGAGATGGAGATGGTCAATGACCAGTTTGCTTATCTAGATCTGATCGCTTTTTCTTTGAATATGGAGGAAGATAAAGTTTTCCTCTCTTCAGATTTAGGCGATCCTGGTGGTTTACTTTTTTCTGTAAAAGATAAGAATTTGACTTCAGCGGAGATGGAACTGGGTAATAATATTGGCATTGATAATGAACTATTAAAGGGAGCTTTTTTGCAGTTTGATCAAATTCCAACTGACATTGTGACAGCTCCTCAGTGGATAGCTAACCAGGGTAGTCTTAAGTTTGAAGGTAACTTAACTGAAAATTCCGATAATCTCAAGATTGAGACTGGTATAGCTGAAAATACGAATTTAAAACCTGAAAGTGTTCCTGAACCTTCTACGATTTTTGGTTTAAGTTTGGTGTTTGGTGTGGGATTAAAAAAGTTCATTAATTTTGGAGACAACCATTGAAGTTTATGGGAAGATATTATTTTGAACATTGAAAACTAAATCATCTTTAGCTAAAGGTTAGGGGGTTGCTGTCATAGACACTGAGAATTGTTTGACCTTATCAATCAGGTTGATAGCGTAAAAACCTTGATCAAACTGCTTTAGCTAGTAATCATTTTCCTAGACACTTAGAGACTTTCCTAGATAAATGTCTAGGAAAAAAACTTTGGTAGTTCGTGAATTTTTAAGAGAAAAAATTAGTCTACAATGGTTTTCAAGTCTTGTATTACAAGGCTACCCAAAAACCAGATGAATTTTTGGGAGTGTAATGGAACTTTAACAAAAGTTCGACTTATCCATAGTAGTGAAAATCCCAGAGGGTCTAGAATTTTATATATTTTTATTAGGTGACAATTGTCAATGCTTTAGCAGAGAGAATAGAGGGGTTAGCAATTACTCCACTTAGGTTACTAAGAAAGTAAGGAAATGTATATTTGTCCATAGAACTTATAACTGTTTTGACAACAAAAAAAAAATAGAAAAAAAATAATCACTTTAGTTGTTCAGATGAGAATTACTAAAAAGCTGGGTTTAAAGCCCCGCCCTTCCACAGCTTTTTGGTAACAAGGTGCGATGTGGGGGGGGGCGGGCATACACAAGAGTAGGGAGTAGGGAGAAGGGAGTAGGGAGAAGGGAATTTGGAGAGGACCTCAAAGAGAAAAACCCTACCATGAAACCCTCTTTCCACCCCTCACTCCCTACTCCCTACTCCCTACTCCCTACTCCCTACTCTTCTGGAGTGCTGCCCTTTCCTTCGCCCATTGTCTGCATTTTTTTTACACAAAAAAAATTCAACCTCTTGCCAATAACAATGACGATAACAGCATCGTAAAACAAAAAAGCTGAACTCACACAAAGCCTCTAACCCGCGCAGGCGGGTTTCCTCTCTGTAGCAAGAGGTTTCAACCTCTTGCCAACCTCTTGCCAATAACAATGACAATAACAGCATCGTAAAACAAAAAAGCTAAACTCACACAAAGCCTCTAACCCGCGCAGGCGGGTTTCCTCTCTGTAGCAAGAGGTTTCAACCTCTTGCCAACCTCTTGCCAATAACAATGACAATAACAGCATCGTGTAACAAAAAAGCTGAACTCACACCAGGCACCTAACCCGCGCAGGCGGGTTTCCTCTCTGTAGCAAGAGGTTTCAACCTCTTGCAAATAACAAAAAAGCTGAACTCACACCAGGCACCTAACCCGCGCAGGCGGGTTTCCTCTCTGTAGCAAGAGGTTTCAACCTCTTGCCAACCTCTTGCCAACCTTTTGCCAACCTTTTGCCAACCTCTTGCCAACCTCTTGCCAACCTCTTACTCAATACCGATGTCCCCCTCCCTTGAACAAATGCTAATGTAGATGCTAAGATAATAATTATAAATCAATGACCAATGACCAACAACCAGTGACCAATGATCAAAGAATTACCTGGACAACAATCTTGGCTGGCTAAAACTTGGAACGGAGTTAAAAAGACTGTTAGCTACTGGCGAAACCCTACAGCTTATTCTGCCCAGATTATGGCTGATGCTCAACGGGACAATAACCAAAATTTAATTAAATATTATGAAGAGCGAGATGAACTGCAAAAAGAAATTGAGGCAGGAAAAATAAAGTTTCAAGCTTTTCTACAAGAAACTCAATTAGCAGCCACAGCAGAACAAGGAGAACTGAACCGCCAACTCCAAACTAAACTAGCACAACTCAATCAGCAATTCCAAGCAAAAGAAGGACAACTCAACCGAGAACTCCAAACTAAACTAGCACAGCTCAATCAGCAATTCCTTGCACAAGAAGGTAAACTCAATCGAGAAAACGCCCTTCAATTAGAACATTTCCGCGCAGAACTCCAAAAATATCTCTTTACTCAGCAACGGGAATTACAACTGCAATTAAAAGCTTTAGATGCTGAACTAGCAAGAGAACTAAGACTATTTGACAGACAAACCTCCCTAGAAGTTATCAAAGAGCAAAAACGTCTTAATAATTCCCCCATCTGGTTAATAGCTGAAGACATTTTATCTGCAAACAACCAAAAAGACCCCATCCCCTTACGCGTGTTTTTCTCACCCCCAGCTTTACGTCATGACCGTCAAGCTTCTCCTACTCAGAATTTCCCCGACATGGAACAATATCTAGGTAGGAGTTTGCGGGAATTTTTTGCTCAATATTCTAGTGAGGGAAGACCCATTGAATTCCTCGCTGGTGCTTGGACAAGTAAATTTTTCCACAGTGAAGCTGCAGTAAAAGCTATTTTTGGTGGACTGAAAACAGAGCCTGCAATGATCCTAGAGTCTGCAGTAGAAGGAGACATCTTTGAGTTTAATTTTGCTTTCTGGGGTGGGAACTGGAGTAACTATCGCTATCAAAATGCTATTTCTTTCTCCTGGATAGAAGTTCTCTATGACTTGGTAAAACTTCGTTCCCTTAATTGGGGGGAAAAACGAGATAATTATCTCACCCAGGGAAAACCTCTTGACGAGTTTTATAACCGTTATGGGAAAGATGTGGTCAATGGGTTTTTAACTAATCTGGAAATTTGGAAACGGGAGCAAGAATGTCTCGAAGAAGAAGAAGACCCAAGTTGGATAGAACGCCCTTATCGCGTATTACCTAAAGACTATGATGCTCTTAAAAAATTAATCGCTAATTACCACTGTCTGTTTGCGGGAATTTTGGCTGATGAATATTTCCTCCTCCATGTCCCCCAGCAAGTTCGTTTTCGTCCCCTTCTTCCCCAACTTCTCCCACAATTAATTGAAAACTTACCAGAAAAACAAACCCAAGACTTACTCCAAAGTTTGGTTCGCTCTTATGAAACTATGTACCTGGTTTTAGAGCGAGATGAGTCTGGTTGGATTCCTGAATTAAAACTGGATTTAGCTTTGAGTTTGAGTCATCTCCCTAACCAGTTTGGCGCAAAAGAGCAATTAAATCAGTCTCTGACAGCTTGGTTAAACCAGCGTTTAATTCCGCCAACAGGAAATCTGCTTGACTCTGTTTCTACTGCTCTCACTCAAGATGACCTTCCCTATGTGGAAAAATTAAACCAATGTCTCGCTACTTTGGGAGAAACTCAGCAGTTAAATGTGGAAACTTCTTGCTACCAGCGAGGGTTGGAACGTTATCAAGCAGCAGATTATCAGGGTGCTTTGATAGATTTGGATATGGTTATTGAAATTAATCCCCAGTCTGTTTCTGGCCTCTATCTGCGGGGTTTAATCGCAATAAAATTAGAAGAAGATGAGTGGTTAAATGCTGCACTTGATGATTTATCTGCAGTTTTAGCAATTAACCCCAATCACCAGCACGCTTACAGGTATCGCGGTGGTGTTTTCTCTCAGCTAGGTTACTATCCACAGGCGATCGCTGATTTAAATCGGGCGATCGAACTCGGAAGTAATGGGGCTGTGCAAAAATTAGAAATAGTCAAAGGTGTTTGGCGAGAAATTCAGCGTCAGGGTGGACAGGAAAAACCTCCCTACACTCCAGGAAAACCTCGGAGAAAAGGGGAAATTTCCCCCTCTGAAAAAAACCGCAGGAGTCTTCTTCCCACTTTCGATTTTGAAACAGTAAAAGTGGACTCCAAAGGACAAATTATTCAACGTCTCCCAGGAAAAGCTGAATACTTACGACTGGATCTGGGAAATGAGGTTTATCTAGACTTGGTGAAAATTCCCGCTGGTAAATTCCCCATGGGTTCCCCAGATCATGAGGAATATCACCAGTCTAATGAAAGTCCCCAACATGAGGTGAGTGTTCCTCAATTTTTTCTTGGCAAATATCCCGTTACTCAGTTACAATGGGAAAAGGTGATGGGAGATAACCCTTCTCACTTTAAGGGACCCAACCGCCCAGTTGAAAACGTTTCTTGGAATGATTGTGTTAACTTTTGTAAAAAAGTTGCCGAAATCACGAAAAAAGATGTTAGACTAGCATCAGAAGCGGAATGGGAATATGCCTGCCGAGCAGGTACTACTACTCCTTTCTACTTCGGTGAAACTATTACACCTGAAATAGCTAATTATAACGGTAATTCCACCTATGGTTCTGGTCCTAAAGGTACTTACCGCCAGCAAACAACAGATGTAGGTAGTTTTCATCCAAACGCTTTCGGTCTTTATGACATGCACGGAAATGTTTTGGAATGGTGTAATGATAATTGGCATGAAAATTATTTAAACGCCCCGCAAGATGGGAGCGCTTGGGCTGGTGGAGATGCGTCATATCGTGTGCTTCGCGGCGGTTACTGGAACAACGACCCCAGGTACTGTCGTGCTGCTTACCGCCTCAGGACCGCGCCCGACTACAGGGGCCACCTATTGTGGTGTCCGTGTCGCGCTTTTGTCCTAGGCGTTGGTACTCTTTTGCCCTTTAGCCCTTTGCACTGTATTTCTTTACTCTGAATTTTACCCGCCGTCAGGCGGGTCGATTTTTGAAAATAATGTATTTTATTTTAATACAGAACAAGAACAATTATTAGATGTAAATGGAAAAAGAATTATCAATCATCCAAAAAACTTACGATCTAATTAAATGGTATGTTCCCCTGATTAACAGGTTACCAAGGGTTCAGAAATTTGCCCTAGGAGATCGGATAATTTCTGGTCTGTACGATCTACTAGATGGATTAATTCTAGCACGATATGCAAGAGAAAAGGTAGAAATCTTAGAAAAATTAAATGGAAAACTAGATATATTACGTTATCAAAGCAGACTATTAAAGGATTTTGGGCTAATCAAACTAGAGAGATACGAATATGTTAGCAAATTAATCAACGAAATTGGACAGGAATTAGGGGGCTGGATCAAACAACAAAAAAGATAAATGGGGGGGGGGAGAGAAAAAAGGCGATCGCCTTAAGCTTATTGTAGGTTGGGTTGAACGTAAGTGAAACCCAACATTGAGCTGATTCTAGCTTGTAGGTTAGGTTGAACATAGGTGAAACCCAACATTGAGCTGATTCTAGTTGGGTTTCACTTACGTTCAACCCAACCTACAAGTTTGATGTTTATGGAGGAAAGATGAAAAGACACGGAAACTTGTGGGAAAAAATCACAGATTTTGGCAACCTGGTTGCAGCAGCGCAGACAGCGCAAAAGGGGAAAAAATTTCGAGACAACGTGCTTGCATTTAATTATAACCTAGAGGGGGAGATTTTTAAACTGCAAGCAGAATTAAAAGAGAGAACTTATAGTCCAGGAAAGTACAAAACTTTTACAGTTTATGAACCAAAACCGAGACAAATCTCAGCAGCACCTTATAGAGATAGAATAGTGCATCACGCTCTGTGCAATGTAATTGTACCGTTAATTGAACCCACATTTATTGGGGATTGTTATGCGAATCGGGTAAATTACGGAACTCATAGAGCATTGCGACGGTTTACAGAATTCGCCCGCTCCAGTAAATATGTGCTCCAGTGCGATATCCGCAAATATTTTCCCAGCATGGATCATGAAATCTTAAAAACCCTAGTGCGGAAGAAGATTAAATGTAAAGACACCCTCTGGTTAATGGAAAAAATCATTGATGGGAGTAACCCCCAGGAAGAAATTATCTTGCATTTTGCAGGAGACGACTTACTGAGTCCATTAGGAAGAAGAAGAGGTTTACCAATTGGGAATTTAACGAGCCAATTTTTCGCCAATTTTTACCTAAACGAGTTTGACCACTTTGTGAAAGAACAACTTAAAGCTAGAAAATACCTGCGTTATGTAGATGATTTTGCTTTGTTTTCAGATGACTTAGGTTTTTTAGAAACAGCCAAACCTGAAATTGAAGCCTATTTAGCTACTTTAAGATTAATGCTGCATCCAGTGAAAAGTCAACTATTTGCCACCCAAAAAGGAGCAAATTTCCTGGGCTTTCGCGTGTTACCTGACCGTTTGCGAGTAAGACAAGAAAACTTGAGGCGAGGAAAAAGGAGAACTCGGAGATTGATATTAAGATATAGAGAGGGCAAAATACCATGTTTTGATGTATGCCAGTCGCTTCAAAGCTGGTTTGCCCATTTAGAACAGGGAGATACCTGGAAATTGCGGCAAAATATTTTTAATTCTCTAATATTTAGTGTTAGCATAAAAAAGGGGTAGGCAATCGTGTGCTTCGCGGCGGTAACTGGAACAACAACCCCAGGAACTGTCGTGCTGCCAACCGCAACAGGAACGCGCCCGACAACAGGAACAACAATTGTGGTGTCCGTGTCGCGCTTTTGTCCTAGGCGTTGAGCTTTTCTGTAGTCAGAACTGGTAAATGGGAATTTATCAGGCGAACCTTTGAAGAAGAGTCCAGACCTACTCCAGTGATATTAAACTATCCAAAAATCAAACAAAAGAGAGTAGTTGAGTAGACGCAAGTCGAAAAATTGCTCTCTCCCAGAATGCTGGGAAAATTTATGGTTGTACCTCATCGCAACGGGTTGAAACCCGTTGCTACCTTTACGAAACCCGCCTGCGCGGGTTAGTGGTTTTGTGTGTGTGTCAAATTTTATATTAGTTAGTTACATAAACAATTGTTAATGTCGCAACGGGTTGAAACCCGTTGCTACCCAAACGAAACCTGCCTGCGCGGGTTAGTGGTCTCGTGTGTGTGTCAAATTTTATATTAGTTAGTTACATAAACAATTGTTAATGTCGAAAATGCAATTACAAATGTCCAATAATAAGGGTTCTAACTGTATAGCAATTTGTTGAAACAGGTTACTATAATGACATTTTCTACCTTAACAAATTGCTTTGTCTTTTTAAAATATTATACTTGACACAAACAGACCAACTAACCCGCGTAGGCGGGTTTCGTTTCTATAGCAACGGGTTTCAACCCGTTGCTATATGGTTATGATTTACAAATTTTTGATTAATTAACAGAAATCGTAGTTTTTGGTCAACTTTCGCAAAAGGTCTGTTTTTTCAGCCTTGCTGCTTCTTTCAATTCCAACATACTATCTAACGAGCAGAAAATTGCCTGACTTCTTCCACCGATAAACTCAAAGTTTCTGCCACCTCTTCCAAGCTTAAACCCAATCCCAACAGACGAGGAATTGCATTTCTGAGTGCTTGTTCTGCAAGTTGTAGGTTTTGCTCTGCTTCTTGGCGTGCTTGTTCTGCAAGTTGTAGGTTTTCCTCTGCTTTCTCAGCCCTGGAGCGCTCTAAATGAGCTCTTTCATCCCCAATGAGCAAAAGATTGCCTTGTGTATCCCACCATCTCAGCCAGAGTTGGGTTTGATTTTGATATGTACCCTGCCATAATCCCAGTTCTATGTCTAAACTGGCAATAGGATAGTGACCTCGCTCATTAGGCTTTACTGGCTGATAAAACCCATCTACGTGGTGATAGACTTCCAAAGTCCCTGTTTTCATGGCATAAATGCCATAATAGGCAACATGAATTATTTGCTCATAAACCCAAAATTTGCCAGGTTTTGTGACTTTTCCGTCCACATATAGGGGGGTTTTGTCTCGCTCTTCAGCCCCATCTCCAGATGCAAACTCTAAAGCAATATAAGGAGATATATGTTCTCTCCACAAAACATAAGAGCGACGAAAATCACCGTTAAGCAAAGGGGGCACATAAGGAACATAAAACCAGTCTGGAGCTTCTGCACCTTTTTCTGGGGGTTCTGTTTCTCGCCAGTAAATGCCGCAATCTTGTCCAATTGCGTATTGTCCATCGGGATGTCTTTTTTGTAAAACTGCCCCCAGGGAATCGGTAAGAATAAGACTTTGGGGATGTTCTTGAAAGTTTTTCACAAAAGTACCATCGGACTCTGGTAATTGAGTATGATCTGGGAAGGGAGGAGGTAGAAAAGTTTTTTCCTTACTGAGTGTCATAAACTCCCTCTTCTGGGTTTAAGGTGATTATTGATATTTTACCATATTTCACTGAAATAAATCTAGGGGTAAATGACCATAAGTTCCTGAAATTTCGGGGTTTTCTTCTGAAAAACAAGAAACTAAAACTCCTCTATATTCTCCAGAATAACTATCAAGATAATGGGACATTTTTTGAGTGCTAAATTTCAGATAAATGGGGGTATTTATCTCAGGTATTTCTGTCAATTTTGGTTGATAACCTAGAGCTTTTAAATAACTGGTTAAAGCGGTTAAAGCTGTGGCAGAATTATCAGCACAAATGCCTAAGTTTTCTGATTCTGATAAGCTGGTTATTAAGAGTAAAGCTTGACAAAGTTGTTCTTTTTCTGCAGGAGAATTGACGTTTTTTACTTCAATGCAGCTATATTGTTTGAGGATTTTTAAGGCTTGATCGACAGTGAGATTTGTTTTTTGTTCAGGAGACATGGGGGTTTTATATGGCGATCGCCAATGAGAATAATGGTTATTTTACTTCAACTTGACGCTGAATATCTATTAAAATATTACCATCTCGTTTGAGTTGATATTTTCCTTGCCACATTCCTACCTCTTCTATATTGCGTTTTCCCACGAAACTTACCCAGCTACGATAGGGTTTTTCTAGGATGTTTTCTTGTTTAATAGCAACTTCTCCACTGGGTGCGATAACTTGATAATATTCTACATCCCCTTGTAAAACTCCATAACTTTGTACCCAAAAAATAATTGCAGGACTATTTTGAGGTATGGTGGTTTCTGTAAATTTTCCTTCCCATAATTCTGTTTGTTCGGGGGGTTTGGGAGCAAAACCCGCACGAATTAAACCTGTGGGGTTATATTTCAAGGTTTCTTCCCAAAGAGGAGTGCGTTGGATATTACAACCAGGACTGGGGTTAACTCCCACAAAGGGATCCACTACTTTGTTTTGATAGCGAATAGTTAAATGAACATGGGGGAATGAAGCTAAACCAGACGCTCCTACCATCCCTAAAACTGTCCCTTGTTCTACTTTAGTTCCTGGTTCAACTTTAAGGCTTCCATTGCGCAGATGACAGTATTGGGTTTCCCATCCATTCCCATGATCGATAACTAAACCATTGCCACATTCTACATCTTCTACTGCTGCTTTGTCTGTTTGATCTTCTACCAGTTTATCTGGCATACCATCTCGCACTCGTAATACAGTTCCTGCAGCCGCTGCAGTTACTGGGACTCCTTTTTGCATTACTTGTAAGTCAGAAACACCAAAGTCTGTTCCATTATGGGTGTCGTAAGTCTGTCTACCACAATTGAAATCTACTGCTTCTGAACTCGGATCTAAATCTACATAATGCAGGATAAAACAATTTTCTCCTAAAGTGCAGTCAATGGGTATGGCAAAATTAGGTGGTGACTGTGCATTTACAGGGGTTGGTTTGAAGTTTTCTGAGCTAATTAACCCGAAAATGAGGGTTAAACTCAGGCTTAATAATAAAATGATAAGTTGTTTTTTCTGTTGGTATCTCATTGATTTTTCTTGCCGATACTATGATATTTATTCTGTCACAATATTTAGAGTCTAGAAGGAATCAAGGAAAAAGTCAATGAGCTACCTTTTACAAATACTTAAGCTTGTTAACTTTTTTGTAACTTTTAAAATAAATTATAGGCTTGAATCATGTTTATTTGACAAAATTAATTATATACAAAGTACCTTCTGCTTTTTGAGCAAAGTCGTCTTAGTCAAAGACAACTCAGAATTCAGCTAATTTCCTTTTAATTCTTTTATTCTTTTCTATTAAAAAGATACCTTAATCTTTAAATGGCTACTTGTCAATTTAGATAAGCACACGGTAATTGCAGAATCTTGTTAACATTCCACTAATTTTTACTCTCTGCCCAATCTGTTTCACTGCCGATTGTACGACACCACTCCCAATGGAATAAGTTTTGTTTCAAAAAAACTAAATTGTGAATCTAATTAGTATGTAATACTAATTAGATTAAGCTGAATAGATTCTGTTAATTGGTGACTGCGTAAATAACTGATAGCTTTAAAAGTTTGCCTCATCCATCAATAGGGGTACACTAAACCTCTGCAAATTTAGGCATGTGAAATATTGCTGATTTTAGCCAATACAATAAAGTACTTACTTCTTAGGTAATTCTTTTTTAAATGTGCTTAATCGTACCTACTACCCCTATAGGTATAACCATACTTTAAGCCGAATAAGTATAGTTATGCTAAAAAAACAAAAGCTGTAGGGGCGGGTTTGGTACTCCTGCACAAAGCTTTGTAAAAGTCCAGAAACTACTAAACCCGCCCCTACTTGCGATGTGCTCCTGGTTACATATTGATCGCGGAACTTGCAACCCTAATTTCTTTTATAGCTGTAGTTATTTTAACATAAAACACCTATAATTCCCTAGATTTTTGAGCAACTGTTAAACCACTTTTAGGACATACTGACGCGCAAGGGCAAATAACTTTATATACTATATTAAAAATCAAAACACCCAGCCTCGCGACTCATCCCACCCCGCGAAACAGTTAATTCTTTTCTTTGAGAAATCAGTATGAGGCAGCAATGGCGCGTTAAGCTAAATATATTGCTCCTCTTAGCGCGCCGAGAGATGGAATTTATTAAGCGACACCTGTTCAGAAAATCCCCAACCAAAATCAAAGATATCCAAGTTTTAGAGATCGCCATTGTTGCCTTAAAATTTAACCCCAGTAAGTTAACAGTAAACTATTTTCAAAGTCAAAACATTGTACCGAGTCAATGGCAACTCAATTCACAGCCTATAAATAGTGCTAATAAGAGCCAAATAAACTTTAAAAATGGCGTTAAAATTCTAGCTATTCCTCAAGAAGTTACCTTCAGCCAAAACATTAGCAATAATCAATCAAATGTACCAGAAATAGCTAGTAAATATGTTAAAAACAACTCAGAGATAAATTATCAAAAAGTAAACATTATGTTCAAAAGAGTAGTTTCGCTACCTGGTTCTACCGATCAAGCTCGGAAGTATATTAAAGAACATTTATTAGTTAATGGTCCCTGGCTGGAATTTGGTAATAGTGTAGGAGCAGGAATTAATTTTTTTTATGAGCTTGAGAGATGTCAGCTAAATCTAAGTATTAATGAAGCCACAATCAAAGAACAAAAAAAAATAAGCAGTCCTGCTCTTTTTTTCTCCAGCAATTTTAATTACAACCTAAGTAATTATTGTCAATATGAAAAACTGCTTATGTTGGGGAAAATAATTAACAATTGGCAGCAAGATTTAACTACTTTTACAGAAATTGTTAATCAAAGTTTTTAGCTTAGTAATTTAACGAAGGAATAAGTTGCTGCCACCTAGAAATAGAACTAAGAGCTTTTTGATAAGAAGAAGTATCAGCAGGGACTAACTTGGCAGTTTCAATAGCCAGGGGAAAATCACCCCGAACAGCACGAGAAGACGCAATGAAATAAATTTCTTCACTCCACTGATTGATTAACTCCTGAGCTTGATCATACCCAGCCTCATCAGGAGTAACTTGGCGCAAAATCATAATTGCCTGATTATAAGAAGAAGCTTGAGCGGGATCAATTATCGTTTTGGCAGCTTGAATTAAACTCTGGCTGCGTCGCTGTTGAATAATTTTAGTTTCCCACCTTTCAATGGCTACTTGAGCTACAGTATACACAGAAAATTGATCTTGAGGAATAAGTCGAGCAGCCGCGATCGCCCCATTATAATCACCTGCAGCAGCTCGACCATTAGCAATATCTAAAATCACCTGACTCCAACGAGAAATATTAGTCTGAGCTTGTTGATAAGAACTCTCATTAGAGTTAACTTTTTTTGCTTCGCCTATTGCTCGATTAAAATCTGATGCTTGTAAAAATCTCAGATAGCTATTAGAACTTGACAAAGACTTATCTAGCTCTTCTGCTGTAAGATCCAAAACAGGATCAACTGCTTGAGCTGGAGATGGAGTAGGAGACTCAAGAGACTCACCTATGATTTCAGGTTTTTTAGTTTGATTAGTATCTTCAATACCAAGCAATTTAAGAATCAGCATAGAAACCGCCATCACACTGCCTCCCCACAATAACCACTTTAACCAGGGGGTTTCTTCCTGTTGTGAAGTAACGAGGAGTTCTTCGCCGCTATGTTCTATCATCGGTAAATTAATAGGCGTGTAAGTGGCTAATGGAGCATTTAGATTACGTTCTTCTGCTTGCTCCCATCCCATAATTTTAGTACTGCTTTTGAGTGGCTTTGAGTGCGAGGTCGTTACACTAGAAGGAAGAATTGGCTTTTGACTAGCAGCCAAAGTTGGACTAATAGTAACAGGATTTTGAACAGGTCGCCAGTAGTGTTCACTTAACTCAGGCAAGCGATCGCGTAAATACTCATCCAGATATACCAAATTTATATTTTCTTGATAATATCTGAGTGCTTCTAAAAGAGCAGCCGTAAAAATACCATGACCCAAAGCAGCAGCTTCATGAGAAAACTCCTCAGACGAAGTAGAAAGCACGGCAGAAATTTCCATTTCCCTTGCCAGATGAAGGGTTTGTTGACCAACAGGGTTGCCCTCCATAATGCCCGAAGAACGGTTAAAATCCAAAATCACCAAAATATTGCTACCAGAATAATTTAGCCACTCAAACAAACTACGTATTTTTATTCCCGTTTGGGGGATATCCATCGGGTTGCCATCAATAGGCATGAGATAATCTTCATTATCGAAATTTACCCCGTAGCCGCTAAAGAAAAACCAAAGAGTAGAAGATTTTTTCTGTAACCGACTTAGTTGTTGATCACTTAGCCAGTTGATGATATTTTCCCTAGTCGGATAAGTTGATTTATCTTCCACCCAAGCAGAATTATCAGTTAACAATAAACACTGCTGTGATGGTATTTGAGCTTCCTCCAACAAAAACATCTGTATTGCTTGTGCATCAGCAGTAGCGTAGCTCAAAGGTTGGAGATAATGGTATCTATTAATACCAATGGCAATGCAACTATAGTTTTTCATCTACCCAATCTATCCCGTAAAATTGTAAAATTAAAAGGTTGTCTCAAAAAAAATAACAGATAATCATGGCAGTTCCCAAGAAGAAAACCTCCAAATCTAAACGCGATCATCGCAAAGCTAACTGGAAGCGTAAAGCAGCTATTGAAGCCCAAAAAGCTCTTTCCCTGGGTAAATCAGTTCTCAGTGGTAAATCTAACAGTTTTGTCTATCCTAGTGAAGAAGAAGAAGAAGAAGATAATTAGGCAAAATATTTTTATAAGTAAGCCCAAAAGGGCTTACAAGCAATTTATTATAGTTGCAAAATGTTAGGCAAATTTTTCCAAAAACCAGAACCAGAACAGAGCGAGCGCGTTCCCCCAGGTCAATACCTCAAGAAAGGTTTTCCCGTACTCACCTATGGAGATACTCCTAAAGTGAGTATAGAGCAATGGGAGTTTCGCGTCTGGGGTAAAGCTCAAGAAAAGACCTTCAAATGGTCAGATTTTATGAATTTACCTCAACTTGAGTTCACAAAAGATTTTCCGCCGCGTCACCCGTTGGTCAAAATTAGATGTGAAATGGACAGGAATTAAGGTAACAGATTTTATGCAATTAGTTGACCTAGATCCTAGTGCAACTCATATCATGGAACATTGTTACGGTGGTTATACCACCAACATCCCCTTAGAAGATTTTTTACGGGAAGATAACTTTTTTGCCCATAAACTTTTTGGAGAACCACTACCAGCAGATCATGGTGACCCAATGCGCTTAGTAGTTCCCCATTTATATGCCAGGAAAAGTGCCAAATGGATCAACACTAATGACTAATAACCAACAGCGATCGCCCCACATAATTGTTCCCCGCAGCAGTTTCCACCTTGGCAAAATACTCAAACAAATCAGCATATCATAATTTCAGTAATTAAGAGTTAATAAACTTTACATTAATTAATTTAAAAAAAAAGAAAGGTAAATTTTCATATATAATGGCAGCGAAGAGAAAAATAGAGTTCTTATGTTAACTATTGATGTGCCTCAAATCGCTTCTCAATCAACTGAATTTACACCAATAACTAGAATTCTTGTAGTGGAAGATGAAGAACTAATCAGAGAAATGATTATTGCCGCTCTCAAAGAAAAAGGTTATGAAGCAATACCAGCAAAGGATGGACAAGAAGCGTTAAACATTCTCCAAAATACTGAAAATCCAAATTGTGATTTACCTTTAGACTTAATTATTCTGGATTTAATGATCCCCAAAATAAAAGGATTAGATGTTTGTCGCTTACTGCGAAATCAAGGAAGTATGGTACCAATTTTAATTTTGAGCTGCCTTGATAGCGAAAGTGACAGAGTAGTTGGGTTAGAAGTAGGAGCAGATGACTACCTAACCAAACCATTTAGTATGAAAGAATTGATTGCTCGTTGTGGTGCAATTTTACGCCGTCAAAGTTATATGGCTAGCCCCACAAAGTTCAGACAATTTAGAGATGTCACACTTTATCCCAAAGAATGTCGTGTGATAGTTAGGGGAGAAGCCATTAAACTATCTCCCAAAGAATTACGCTTACTTGAATTGTTTATGAGTTATCCTCGGCGAGTTTGGTCAAGAGAACAATTAATCGAACACGTATGGGGAGCAGAATTTATGGGAGATACTAAAACCGTAGATGTTCATGTTCGTTGGTTGCGCGAAAAATTAGAAAGAGACGCGAAAAATCCACAATACTTGATTACAGTTCGAGGTTTTGGTTATCGTTTAGGTTAAATAGTCAAATTAACTTGAAAAGAAATGGAAAAAAGAGCAGCAAAATGAAAATATCTAATATTAGAAAAAAAAAATAAAAACCAATGATTGCCTTGATCACCTTCATTTTGGGGTTGATAACTGCAAGTGCGTTTCACATCTGGAAAGAAAAACAAACTAAGAGCAAGTTAATCCGACTACTCCATTCATTTTCTCCCAACCTTGAGTATGTAGATTCCTTGCCCATAATTTCTTTAGTTAGGCGAGAGATCACTCATTTATATAAAAAATGCGAACAATTAGAAAAAGAATTAAGTACAATCCAAGATTTGCTGTTATTTGCACCATTTGCATACTTGCAAGTAGATGAAGAAAATGAGCTAGTGTGGTGTAATCAACAAGCACAAAAACTATTACAAATAGAGCATTGGCAACCAGAACAACATCGTTTATTACTGGAGTTGGTTCGATCCTACGAAATAGATCAACTCATAGAAGAAACTCGTAAAACTCAAAAAAAACAAGTGAAAGAATGGGTATTTTATGTAGCCGATGCTCCAAAAAAGCAAAAATCAGATCAAGAAGTCAGGGAACTCGCCAACGAAACATACCGAGAGAGAGAAATCACATTAAAAGGTTATAGCTACCCTCTACCTTCAAGACAAGTAGGAGTATTTATAGAAAACCAGCAACCTTTAGTGAATTTAGCACGAAATCGCGATCGCGCCTTTTCCGATCTCTCCCACGAACTCAAAACCCCTTTAACAGCAATTAGCCTAGTAGCAGAAGCGTTACAAAATAAACTGGAAAATCCAGAAAAAACCTGGGTGAGTAAAATGTTAGCAGAAACCCAACGTCTGAGTAACCTAGTCAAAGATTGGTTAGAAATTAGTAAACTCAATGAAAACCCCAGCCAACATCTCAAACAAGAAACTCTGGAACTAAAACAACTAATTTTTTATAGCTGGGAAATCCTAGAGGCGATCGCCCAACAAAAACAAGTCACCCTCAATTATATAAGTATTGATCCCATTTACCTCAAAGCGGATAAAACTCGTCTCACTCAAGTATTTCTCAACTTATTTGACAATGCCATCAAACATAGTCCAGAACAAGGAATAGTAATAGTTGAAGTAGAAAAACTATCAGAGGAAATTATAATTAACATTATTGACTCAGGAAAAGGCTTTGAAGCGAGAGACTTACCATACATATTTGAAAGACTTTATCGAGGAGATCCATCAAGAACTAGACTACATAATAATGATTCTCGTAAAGGAAGTGGGTTAGGACTATCTATAGTTAAACAAATCATTAACGCTCATAATGGTTCAATTACAGCCAAAAACCATCCTTCAAAGGGAGGAGCATGGTTACAAATAAAACTGACAAGTAATAATAGATAATAGAGAGTGAGCCCAGTCTAACTGTCCATCCCATCATTAGACTTCCAAACAGTGAATATATCCTCTCAAAACCAAAATTATGACCAAACCCACTTCTATCGCTTCCTCAGAAAAATAGAACAAGATGTGTTGCGTATGGGTTCTCTGGTAGAAGAATCATTTCGTCAAGCGCATCAATGCTTATTTGAGCGTAACCTTGATGCAGCCAATAAAATCAAAGCACTCGACAAACAAATTGACCAATACTATCATAAAATAGAGCTTGATTGTGCTACTTTAATAGCTCTAAAATCTCCAGTAGCACAAGACTTACGTTCATTAACAGCTTTCATGCAATTAGTGCGAGACTTAGAACGCATTGGCGACTATGCAAAAGATTTAGCAGAAATAGCACTCAAGCTTTTTCCTTACCCAGTCCATTCTTCCATGGATGAAATTGCCGCCATGTCTCAACACGCTCAATTAATGTTAGCAACAAGTTTAGTAGCATTAGCCGACTTAGATGCACTTAGCGGTCAAGCTGTAAAACAGTTAGACGATACCGTAGATGATGCTTACGATCGACTTTATTATACTTTGGCTTATCAAAAAAACATCACTGGAGTAATAGAACCCATTTTGCTGTTAGTTTTAGTTATTCGTCATCTAGAAAGAATGGCAGACCATGCTACTAATATTGGTCAAAGAGTATTTTATATAGTTACTGGCAAAATTAAATCTGAAGTCATTAGTCATTAGTCCTTAGTCATTAGTCATTAGTCATTAGTCCTTAGTCATTAGTCCTTAGTCATTAGTTCTTAGTCATTAGTCCTTAGTCATTAGTTAAACGTTATGATATTTTTAAGAAAAATTAAGAATTTTTTAGAATACATACTACTGAGTAGGGACTAAGGACTAATGACTAAGGACTAATGACTAATGACTAAAAAAGTTTGCACCATTTCTTAACCTATTTTTAAACAAACCGTTATAAAGTAAGAAAAAATACTCAGAGAGTAAACACTTGGGTCAAGAAAAGCGGTAGAAAACAAAGGGAGAAAAAATGGCAGTTGATCGGAGAAAATTCTTACTTTTTATGCTGGGAGCAACTGCAAGCTCAGTAGTATTGCCAGGAAAACCAAGCTCCAGTCAAAACTTACCATCAAGTAAAACAACAATAGCCATAAATCAAGCAAACTATAACGGGTTGAACTTTAAACCAGTAAAGTTGCCAATACCGCTAAACATAGAAGGAATAACAGAAGAAGAACAAATAGTAGAATACAGTACATATCAAGTAGTAGATGACTTAGTACTGCCAGAAGGATATAGCTACGATGTAATCGCTATCTGGGGAGATAAAATAGGAGATTCTCGTTTTGGCTACAACAACGATTACCTAGCCTGGGTAGAAACCGCACCCAACGAAGGATTACTCACAATCAACTTTGAGTATATAAGTGGGAAAACATGGATGGAAAGCTATCCCATAGTAATAGGGAAAAACTTACCATTTCAAGAGGTTAAAACAGTAGCAGCAAAAACATCAGGGGAGATAAATACCCTAGAGTTATCAGAAACCAGCGAACTGAAAAACCAAATCAAAGAAATAGCAAAAGAAGCATTTATTGATCAAGGAATAGGGATAATATCCTTGCGTCGCAACCCAGAAGGAAAATGGGAAAGAACTTATTCTAATGCAGATCGCCGCATAACAGGCATATCAGGACTAGCAGATGGAAAATATTTAATAGCAACAGGGCCAGGAGTATTAGTTTTTGAAAAAGAAAACAAAAAAGGCTATGAAGATGGACTAGGAAACAAAATAATCGGAACAATACAAAACTGTGCAGGAGGGAAAACACCCTGGGGGACAGTATTAAGTGCAGAAGAAAATTATCAAGTTCAAGTACCAGAACCAGTAATGGCAGATGGTTCATCCTTAGATCCAAGTTCAACCCCATTTTTAATCACAGAAGAAGACGTAGATGGGGGAGGAAACGTTTTTGGACTAGCAGGAAATAAATATGGCTGGATGGTAGAAATAGACCCAGCAAAACCAGAAGACTACGGAAAAAAACATACATGGTTAGGGAGATATCGTCACGAAGCAGTAGCCATTAGAGCAGAAAAAGGAAAAAAAATGGCAGTATATTCAGGATGCGATCGCCGAGGAGGACATCTCTACAAATTTATTTCTCAAAACCCTGTGGCAGAAGTAAAAGACAAAGAAAACTCAAGATTATTTGAAACAGGAATGCTCTACGGTGCAAAATTTAACGCCGATGGAACAGGAGAATGGATAGCCCTAAACCCAGATACACCAGTAAAACCAGTAAAACCCACCCAAGTAGAAGGAAAAATGGTACCCCTACCAAACATTAACCGCGAAGAAGGGGGAATAGTCGAAATAACAGAAGACAGTCAAATCAGCGAATTTGCTCAAAAATTTCTAACCCTGGGAAATATTTATGAGGGAAACAGTCGAGAAGAAAAACAAGGAGCAATTTTGATCGATGCACATTTTGCAGCCAACGCAGCAGGAGTAACCTGTACCGCACGTCCAGAAGACACAGAAATAGGAGCAGAGGGAAATTTATATATAGCTTTTACATCAGGTACACCATCTGGAGATGGAGGACCAGACAAACAGATATTTAAAGGACCAAAGGGAGAAAGTCCCTATGAATTTGGATGGATTATGCGGCTGGTAGAAGAAAACCAAGAACCAGACGCGATGAAATTTAGCTGGGAGATGTTAGCATTAGGTGGCGAACCAGCACAAGGAGGATTAGGATTTTCCAACCCAGATAACCTAGAAATAGACCAAAATGGCAACATTTGGATGGTAACAGATATTTCCACCAGCAGCCATAACAAAGCAGTACCAGAGAGAGAAAAAGAAGGAAAACCAGTAAAACAAACAGACTTGTTAGGGTTATTTGGGAACAACTCAGCCTGGTATATACCCACAACAGGAGAAAATGCAGGAAAAGCATACCCCTTTGCGACAGGACCAATGGATACAGAAATATGTGGCTTATGTCTGGTATCAGAACAACAAACCATGTTTTTAGCAATTCAACATCCAGGGGAAAAAGGAGGTATCCGCCAAAATATGGCAGAAGAAGAACGAGAGTATATAATGCAAACAACAACAGGAGCAGAATTTATGCAGCAACGGAAAGTGCCCATAGGGTCAAACTGGCCTAGTTTGAAAGAAAACGACCCACCCCGACCTGCAGTAGTGGCAATAAACTTGCAATAATGAAAGTCTGAAAAAAACAAGCAGGAAAACAGAAAAAACAAGAGAAGCATGACTTCAGAAAAAAAAAGCTCTGAATAGGTTCAGAAAACAAAAAAGAGTAGTAAACTGAAAAATGAATTTTGTTTTAGCCACAAAAAAAGGTTAGAATAAAGTAAGTCAAAGGTGTGTTGACAAATAGAAAGGTGTGAGGAAAAACAAATGACACAAAACATCTGGAAAGTAATCAAAGCAAGTCCAGTGTTGCTTGGGGCAACATTATTAGTAGGAAACTCCCCAGTAGCAGCTCAAACAGTAATAGCTCAAGCAGTAGAAAATAAAGATGCTCAAATCATCGAGCAAATAAACCAGTACAACGAAACAGGAAGCTCAATGGAGCAAGTGACCAGCGTGTCACAGTTTCGGGATGTACAACCAACAGACTGGGCATTTGAAGCGTTGCGGAGTTTAGTAGAAAGGTATGGATGTATAGAAGGGTATCCAAGCCAAGTATATCTAGGAAACCAAGCAATGACACGCTATGAATTTGCAGCAGGGTTGAACTCATGTTTAAACCAGATGGAAAGAATTATCACAGCAAGTGAACAAGTATTGCGAGAAGACATGGAGAGACTGCAAAGGTTAACCCAGGAGTTTGAAGCAGAACTAGCAGCAATAGGAGCAAGGGTAGATAACCTCGAAGGAAGAGTAGCATTTTTAGAAGATAATCAGTTTTCCACAACAACAAAACTTAACGGAGAGGTGATATTTAACCTGAGTAATGCCTTCGGAGATGAAGATAACTTAGAGAGTCAAGCAACAGTAGGCGATCGCGTTCGGTTGAACTTTGACACAAGTTTCACAGGAAAAGACCGTTTAAGAGTGCGCATGGAAGCTGGGAGTATGCCTCGTTATGACCGTGTAACAGGCACAGACATGGCAAGGTTAGGATTTGACGCCAGCAACGGCAACAATATAGAGTTAGATGACATATATTACAGATTTCCAATAGGCGAGAGAATAACCGCTTGGCTGGGAACAAATGGCACTGACTTAGACGATCTTTTAAAAGTTACTAACCCCTACTTAGAAAGCAGTGGGACAGGAGCACTGAGCAGGTTTATTCGTTACAACCCCTTAGTGTATCGCAGTGTCCAGGGAGCTGGAGCAGGAGTCAAATATGAATTTAGCGATAAATTCGCAGTTTCAGGCTTATATCTGGCAGACGGAGAAACAGCCTCATCACCAGAAGAAAGAGATGGGATATTCAACGGACCATACAGTGCTGGACTGCAACTAGACTTCTCGCCCATGGAAACCCTAGACTTAGCCTTTACCTTCATGCACAGCTATCAGACAGGAGCTGATGTAAACTTAACAGGTAGTACAGGAAGTGATATATCTAACGCTCCCTTCGGTGAAGTAGCTACAACAGCAGAGCGGTTTGGACTTCAAGCAAGCTGGCTGGTTACAGACAGGATTAATATTGCTGCTTGGGGAGGATATGCAAACGCATCAGCACAAGCAGGAGAAAGGGACGGTGACAGCGCAGATATTTGGACATGGAGTGCTAACGTTTCTTTCCTAGACTTAGGGAAAGAAGGCTCTGTACTATCTGTAGCAGGAGGTATGCCACCAAAAGCTACCAGCGTAGATGGGGGACCAAAAGATGAAAGTACATCGTTTATAATAGAAGCACAGTACCAATATCCGCTGACAGACAATATCCAGATTACACCAGGGGCATATATAATCTTAAATCCCAATCACGATGATAACCGAGATACTATATTTGTGGGAGCAATTCGCACAACATTTAAGTTCTAGAAAGGGAGAGAACGAGCTTGAGTCATTTCAGTGATTAGTGATCAGTAAATAAGTAAGTGATCCTAAGATGAGTTTTTCCAATAAATGGAAAAACTCATTTAAATCTGAAAAAGAAAATAAGCAAAAAAACGGTTACAGCATTTTGACAATCAATAGGGCGAGAAAGTATGCTGCAAAGAGAAAAAGCCACCGAGGGAAAGTCTATACTCTGTGTGGTTTATTCAAGTAAAAAGCGCTGTAAACATTCAACAAGCAAAATAAGCAAAAAAGAAAAACTCTTAACCTTTTGATAACCAAATAAAGCTGAGAGAAGAATTACAATTAGAAAAAAAATAGCGAGACGCCGAAAAAAGCGTCAAACACAAGGAGCATAAAACTCCGAGGTAAAATCTTTATCAGGGTTAGATATATGATTGGGTTGATCAAATCAAGCAAAAAAGCATTATTAGTGCCAATATTAGCACTGAGTTTAGGGTTAGCTTCCTGTGGCGGGGGCGGTGGAGGTGGAACAGGAGAAGGCACAGCACCAAGCCAACAGACAGGAGGAGGAACAAGTACTAGTGGAGGCGGCGGGGGAGGATCAAAAGCATCTCTCACAGGAGCAGGAGCAAGTTTCCCAGCACCACTCTATCAAAGATGGTTTTCAGAATATAACAAAATCAATCCAGGAGTACAAGTAAGCTATCAGTCAGTAGGAAGTGGAGCAGGAGTAGAGCAGTTTACCCAGGAAACTGTAGATTTTGGTGCAAGCGATGTAGCCATGACAGACGAGGAAATGGCAAAAGTAGCAAGAGGGGTGGTGTTGCTACCAATGACAGCAGGGAGTATAGTAATAGGATACAATCTGCCAGGAGTAGAAAAATTAAATCTAACCAGACAAGCTTATGCAGATATATTTTTGGGGAAAATAACCAAATGGAATGACCCAGCGATCGCAGATGCCAACCCAGGAGTACAATTACCAGATGAACCGATAACAGTAGTTTATCGTTCAGATGGAAGTGGAACAACAGGAGTATTTACCCAACACCTGAGTGCCATCAACGAAGGATGGAAAAACAGTGTAGGAGAAGGAAAAACAGTAGAATGGCCAACAGGAATAGGAGCAAAAGGAAACGAAGGGGTAACAGCCCAAATACTCCAAACTGAAGGATCACTAGGATACATAGAATACGGATACGCAGAACAACAGGGAATAGCAACAGCAAGCATAGAAAACCAAGCAGGAAAATTCGTAGAACCAACAAGTGAAACAGCAGCAAATGCACTAGCGGCAGTAGAATTACCAGCAAACTTGCGTGCTTTTATTACAGATCCAGGGGGAGACAATTCCTATCCAATTGTTACCTATACCTGGATTCTAGCTTATAAAGATTTTGATGACGCAAAATTACCAGCATTTAAAGAAGTGATAACTTGGGCATTAGAGGATGGACAAGGGATCTCAGAAGAGTTAGGTTATATACCCCTACCCGAAAATGTAGTCACAAAAGTTAAAGCAGCTTTAGAAACCATCCAGTAAAAACAAATAAACCCCAGAGTATTTAAACTAGGGGAGAACCTCCAGTACTGGGGGTTTTTTTTGAGAATAACTAGGGATCAACCTGTTATAGCTTGCTTTAAAAAATTACTCCAGACAAGGGGTTTAAACCCCTTGTCTCCTTATAAATAAACCCCAGAGTATTTAAACTAGGGGAGAGCCTCCAGTACTGGGTTTTTTTTTGAGAATAACTAGGGATCAACCTGTTATAATTGGCTTTAAAACAATGACCCCGAAACAAGGGGTTTAAACCCCTTGTCTCCTTCCAGTAAAAACAAATAAACCCCAGAGTATTTAAACTAGGGGAGAGCCTCCAGTACTGGGGTTTTTTTTTGAGAATAACTAGGGATCAACCTGTTATAGCTTGCTTTTAAAAATTACCCCGAGACAAGGGGTTTAAACCCCTTGTCTCCTTATAAATAAACCCCAGAGTATTTAAACTAGGGGAGAGCCTCCAGTACAGGGTTTTTTTTGAGAATAACTAGGGATCAACCTGTTATAGTTGGCTTTAAAACAATGACCCCGAGACAAGGGGTTTAAACCCCTTGTCTCCTTGTGTTTTATGTATTAATAAATATAGCCCAAACTAGACAAAACAATAATCTCCTCATACCCCTTGACAAAAACAAAAAGATAAGTTAAGATAAAAAATCGTGGAAAAAAAAAAAAAAAAAAAAAAGAAGAAGCAATAATAAAGACAAAAAAAAAAAAAAAAAAAAAAAAAAAAAAATCATCTAACGTTAGTCCCTTCCCCCCCCCTCTCCTTTCATTGTCTGCACGTTAAGAGGATTATTCAGATGGGGG
>Ga0114939_10000226_pt1 | contig 48675 bp, 43 predicted proteins | sample AshMeaCrysSpring_FD_87196 | JGI IMG/M metagenome (GOLD analysis project Ga0114939, IMG submission 87196) | Groundwater microbial communities from Big Spring, Nevada to study Microbial Dark Matter (Phase II) - Ash Meadows Crystal Spring | ecosystem: Environmental > Aquatic > Deep subsurface >...
CGTGGCGGTCAACTACGCCTCCAACGCGGTCGGTACTATCACGGATGTGAAACGGGCGGCCGAACTGGCTCATGCAGCCGCAGCATGGGTCTATGTCGATGCGGTTCACTTTACTCCGCATGACGCTGTTGATGTCCAGGCGTTGGATTGTGATTTCCTGGCTTGTTCGGTCTATAAATTTTTCGGGCCCCATACAGGCGTTTTATACGGCAAATACGAATTACTCGAACGTCTTCCAGCCTATAAAGTGCGTCCGGCATCGGATTATCCACCCGGTAAATGGGAAACCGGGACGCAAAGTTTTGAAAGCCTGGCTGGTGTTACGGCCGCTGTCGATTACCTGGCGACCATTGCCGGCGAATCCGGCCCCCGCCGCGACCGCTTAGTGCGAGCAATGGCGGCGATCAAGCAGTATGAAGCTGAATTGAGCGCGCAGTTCTTGCAGCGGGCAACCGGTGTGCCCGGCTTGCGCGTCTACGGGATCACCGACATCGAGAATTTAGGGTCGCGAACGCCAACTTTCGCCGTCAGCCTGGCGGGACATTCCCCGGAACGCGTAGCGAGCTATCTGGGCAAACAGGGTATCTTCGTCTGGCATGGGCACTATTACGCTGTGGCGGTCATGGAGCGCCTCGGAACCCTGGATCGAGGCGGCCTTGTCCGCATCGGCTTTGTGCATTACAACACAGTTGAAGAAATGGCCCGCTTGTTCGCGAGTCTGGACCGGCTCGCCAAGACCAAGGGCGATTAGAGAGATTGTGGTATTGGTTGACAGAGTATTCTCCCTATGCCATAATCTCTACCATCATCGATTTATTTGCAGCCTAACAGTTGCGCAGCCATCTTTATGATAGGAGGTGGTGTTAATGAGTAGTTACTTATCCAACTGCACCGTAGCACTGCCTCCTCGTGAGAGCTAGCAGTGCTACGGTGCAAAACAAAAGCCCTGTGGAAACACAGGGCTTTTGTCGTTTTAGGCTAAACCAACGCGCGGCATTAATCAGTCATGTCAATTGGCTTCCGGTGATAATGACAGGTCCGCCGCCGGCAGCAATGAATTTAGTCCGTCGGAATTGGTGGATTGTTCGCCAGTCTGATGCCGAACCCATTCCTCGTATTTCGTGCCGTCCGGCATCGTGGCGTTGGCCAGCGACCTGGCCGTGGACAATACTTTTAGAGTGACTTGAGCGCCATAAAGGAAAGCGCCGGACAAATTGGCACCGGTAAGGCGTGCATCTTCCAGATTCGCCCCACTGAGCGTGGCTTCACTTAGGTCCGCTTTTTCCAAGTTAGCGCGTGTCAGCACTGCCCAGCCGAGGTTTGCACCTTTGAGATTCGCCCGCTCCAGATTGGCGTGACTGAGGTTGCATTCCTGCAAACTGGCCCGTTGTAAATTAGCTCCGTTGAGAGCCACTCGCTCAGCTTGCGCCTTGTTCAGGTTGGCGCTTTCCAAAACCGCCCCAGTGAATACAGCACCATCGACGACAGCGCCGGACAAGTCGGCTTCGTTCAAGGTTGCCAGGCTGAAGTCAGCATCACGCAGATCGGCTTCAGTCAGGTTGGCCAGATCGAGATTTGCCCGAGACAGGTTGCCGTCCGCCAGGCTGGCGCCACTGAAATTGGCATAGTTCAGTTGGGCGTCCTGCAGGTTGATCCGTCCTAAGAAAGCGCCGCTAAGATTGATCCAACCCAGATTCGATCCCTGTAAATTGGCTCCGGAAAGCTGGCTCTCGGCCAGCGTGCCGTCTGTTAGCCAGCCATGTTCATCCAGTTCTTTGATGGCTCGCGCAGCCAGGCCGGAATCGCCGCTTGCCAGCTCGCGCAAGAGCTGGCCTTTCATCAATTGCGTTTCGCGACTAAACTGAATTTCGTCCTGGATTCGTCGTTGTTCATCAAGATAGGCGACCAATTGGTCCTGGCGCTGGCGGGCCAAATAATCCAAGATGAAGATCACAATTCCCGCACCTAGCATGGTCATGGCCAGCCCACGAGCGAACTCATTTAGCAAGGTTCCCGGCTCGTATCCTAACCAGCCAAAGAAAACAGCTAGTAACAGGAGGATGATGAGGATAACGACGGTATTAGGTCCTTTTGATTTATTTGACATGGTAATCAACTACCTCCATGTTACAGACTTCGGGTTTTCCTGCGCCCCGATCTGTCAGAATGTCCGAGACGACATGATCCATGATAGGTTCCGGAGATCACGATTCGGAATCAACATTCATATCGTCTGAATAATCGACGGTGATCAACCCCTGCTCAATGGCATCGGCTACGCTGATCTCACTCCGCGCGGTTGAGGTCGAGGCTGACGGTAACCGCCGGTTGGGGTTTGTATCCACAACCTTTTCGACCTCCTCCATAAGCAACCGCGGCCACTTTTTAATGGCATTCGCTTGAGCAGTCTGAACCCGCAGGAGCATGTTGCGGTTGTCTTGCTGTAACTTCAGGATCAACTCTTCAATGGAAGCGATTTCCTCTCGCCAGAGTTGTTCGCTCCGGCGTGTGTTAGACCACTTTTGCTCGTTTTCCAGCTCAATGGCGTGTATTTTCTGAGCCAGATCAAGCTCGAAGGCTTTAAGTTTATCCTGGACTTCTTGCATAAAGCCATCCCAGCGTGATTGCATGCGATTTGATTCGACGCGCAACATCTCCGAGGCTTCACGCTTTTGTTGCTCCAATTGCTTCTGCCAATGAGCCAGGTTCTGGACAGCCATGCGGGCTTCTTTATACTGGGTGCTCAACCCGATCCACTGCTGCGAGAATCGCTCGACGGTATCCTTTTGTTCGTCGAGAGTGGTTTGCCAGGTTTCAATCTGGCCGGCCACGGTATTGTGCGACTGGTGAATTTCATCCGCCAGGTTGGCAATCGCTTCCCGTATATCGACCTGGTCACCCGTCAACGATTGAAGGGTCGCCTCGACTTTGAGGAAATTATTGTTCAGCGTTGTCAATCGCTCGTGCAGGGGCGACAGGCGGCGATTTGTTTCCATCAGAAGAGGTTTACCATTCTCGGTGTAGTCGTGTACCGCCTTCTGTAGTTGGGCCACCAACTCCTCAGCCTCAGCCAGCCGTTCGTTGAGCATGGCCGTTCGTTCCTGAACGGCCTCAAAATTGGTCGCATAAGGAGCCAGGCGAGTCTCTTGCTCGCTGATAAGATTAGCCAACCGGATCTCCTCTGCTTCTCGCAATTCGAGATCATTTTCCATCTTGGTGATAAGGACCATTAATTCGCGGGCATTGCCCATCTTATTGATGCCTTCCTGTACCTGGGCGATCTTCGCTTCGGTATCAATCAGAAGCGCATCCACCCGTTCCTGCATCTGGGTAATGAGCGATGATTGGGTCTCGGCGATTTGGGCTTCAACCTGTGTCTTCACTTCCGTTGATAGGTCATTTAGATCATCGAGCCTTGATTGGGTCGTCGCGAGTTGAGTCGCAAAGTGGTCGGCTAACTTTTGCTCGCTGGCTTCTATCTGGACACGGATCAACTCTGACACTTTTGCCTGATCGGCCGCCACCTGGGCATTCACCAAATCCAACACCTTTACTTCAGTGGCTGCCCGTAAGTTAGCCTCCTCCGCCAGCCTTTCCGCGTTGGCCGCCGTCTGAACATTCATCAACTCAGAAATTTTCGTTTCGCTTTCAGCTAAACGGGCACCGATTAACTCTGTCAGCTTTTCTTCATTGGCCGTCAACTGAGCGCTCAGCATCTCCGCCAGCTTTTCCTCGCCGGCTAGTGTCTGAGCGTTTACCAGAGCCAACAACTTTTCCTCACTGGTAACCGCCTGAGCGTTTACCAGAGCCAACAACTTTTCTTCGTTGGCTACCGTCTGAGCGTTTACTACGTCCAACAACTTTTCTTCGTTGGCTACGACCCGGGCAACAATCAACTCTGATAGTTTCGCCTCACTGGCGGCCACTTGCGCCTGGACCATTTCAGCCACGTTGGATTCCGAAGTAGCTATGCGGGTTTCAACTCGCTCTTGCAACCGGGTGGCCAAAGAGTTGAGGTTGGTTTGCGATTCAGCGGCCAGAGAGACGGTTCGCTCGCGTAATTGAGATGTCAGATTGGCGATGCTGTCCTGAAAGCCGGTAATTCGCCGGTCCAATTGAGCGACATTGCCTGAAAGCTGGCCTTCCATCTCTGCCAACCGACTGTCGACGGTCGCTTGGAGAGCCGCGGGATCGGAGATTTGATCCAATCGCTCGGTCAAATGGGTAATATGCCATTCGAGGTCCTGGATACGCTGCTCGCGTTCGACCAATTCGCGGCCTTGTTGCGCCAGCTTTTGCTCCAGATCAGTCATTTTACGGGTTGCTTTTCGCCGCTCCTCATCGATCCACTTGAGGTGGTTGCGCAACTCGCTGATCTCCCGCGACTGAGCAGTACTTGGACTTAATGACATCGTAAGAACTCCTTAGGCCTTTGGAATGTCGCGTGCAGTGTTTCCCGCATAAGCAACCAAGCCTTCAGGGACAGTCAATCGATCGAGGGTCTGCTACTCCGACAAATTGACCATCACCTTGGACTGAGCCTTAACAAGCCCTTACCAAAACAGGCAAAAGGCAGAATCGGCCTAGAGAAATAGTGCCACAGTTATAGCGATAAAAACATGAATACGACGTGAAATGTTCAAGCCGCAACGCATGAATTCTACGTGAAAGATCGCGCGTTTCACCCTTTTAGCCCAAACAGGGGTAAGGTGAGATCAGGATTGATCGGTATCCGTTTGGATAGTAAATGGCACGCGGACAACCGAGCCGTCAGCGTTGATGAAGAGCGGGTCAACCCCCAATGGATCGTACCGTTCCGGGGTGCCTAAGTCCTTGTAGAAGACAACATGGTAACGACCGGGTTGCCAACCCGCATCAAGGGCGATCTGAACATCCCGACTAACCCCAGCCGGGATTAGAGTTCTGCCAACCATGCGCCCCGGTTCGCCATCCTCATCGATCTGGATAGCAACCCAGGCGTCCTCCGGCGCAACCGCCAGTTTGATTCGCGCGGGATCGTCCTGACCAATCGCCTGATCCTCGACGATTACATGCGCGCCGCCATCGGTTCGCATCGCCGTCGCCGGCGGGAGGCGATCGTTGTACAGCACCTGAGGATCTTCTGTTGGAAAACCGAACGGATCGCCCGGTTCCGAATCTTCGTGCAGACGAAGGAAGAGTTGGGGCGTAACAGCCGACTCGATCAATTCCACCGGAATGTTGGTATTGAGACCATCTTCAAGCGGCGCAGAGCCAATGATCAGCCCTGGTTGACCGCCATCATCATAATAAACCGCGATCCAACCAGGCCCGTTGCTGATCGCCCGGTCAACTGTTATTGCGCTATTGATAACCGGTTGATCAAAGATCACAATGTTGGCGGGGTAGGTTGCCCGGAAAGTGGCTGTTACGGGCTGGCCGTCAACCAAGATCGGCCGGTCGCTATCGGCAGCATCTAACCGGCCAGGCTCACCCCCATCTTCATACAAAACAGCATACAGGGTCGGGGTGGCATCGCGCCAGGGGATGGTCACGGGAACATTTTCATGCAGGCCGGGCGCTAGTAAAATCCGCCCGATCGCCGGGCCGATTTCACCGCCTTCATCATTGTGGATGAGGACCCAGGAAGGATTTAATGATTCGACCCTGTCGAGGGTGACCAGGCCATTCTCCCCAATGATCTGGTCAGTCACTTCGATACCCGCGCGAGGCAGCAACACCTCCGCCTTAAAGCTGGTTCTCGGTTCGCCCGGCCAAGGCTCATCCACACCGGGGAATTCAAAGACACCGGGAACGCCGGCGTCGATATTGAGTCCGGCAAACAGGGTTTCGGTAGCATTTTCAGCTTCTACGATGACGGTCACTTCTTCATGCACGCCGGCGGCCAATGGTAATTGACCGATTGGCTCATCCGGCTCGCCGTCCGCCTCGCGGTATATCACCACCCATCCGTCAGCTGGGAGCGATACTTCATCGACCAGCAAGCGACCACTCTCGTCGACCGTCTGGTCAGACATGCGCACAATGCGAGGGATGGGTGTCGGCTCCGGGGTTGGTGTCGATGTCGGCGTCGGCGTAGGGGTTAAAGTAACGGTTGCAAAGCCTGGAGGGTTTTGGTCGGTTTCATCCTGGAATTCACTATCTCCTTGCTGAAGAAGTGAACAGCCGATAAGCGTTGCCGCCATCAGAAATATCAGAATCGCGGCTAAGAATTTTCGTCCGATCAAAAAATACCTCGCCAACCGATCGATCGGTTATGGTTCCATTGTAACGATTAATCGCTGCTCTGCCACCACATCTGTAAGCCATCACTCATCATTTCAATCGTTCCTAACTCATCCGTTCGCAATACAGCCGCACCAATCGTTGCCGCCCGTGCAAGCATCGCCGGATGAGGGTGGCCATAGGAATTGTCCTCACCGGCCGAGACGATGATAATTTGCGGCCGGACTGCCTCAAGAAAGGATGTGGTCGACGAGGTATTGGCGCCATGATGTCCGGCTTTTAGAACCGTAGAGGCGAGATTCTCCTTTTGTTTCAGAAGTTCGGCTTCGGCATCCGCCTCAGCGTCGCCGGGGAGCATAATAGAGTGCTGGCCGTAGGTTATGCGAATTACCAAGGAGGTCTCGTTCTGACTATCGCTATGAAAACCCGGATTCGGATGGAGGACCTCCACCAGGATACCATCCTCCAATTGCAATATTTCACCAGCCTGGGCCGCATGAACAGGGGTAGCCCGGCTGGCGGCCATTGTGAGCAATGCCTCAAGAACTGGTACGTCGCCGTCAGTTGTGCCGTTGGTGAGGAGCTGGCTTACTTGATAACGATCAACCACTTCAACCAGACCAGCGATATGGTCATCATCCGGATGGGTGGCAAAAACGAGATCGATGGATCGATCCCAAAATGGCATTTGGCGCCCTAATTCTTCAAGGAGTAGGCTCGGGAAACGACCGCCGTCAATGAGGATCTGATTGCCCTCGGGTGTCCGGATGAAAGTTGCGTCTCCCTGGCCGACATCTAAAAAGGCGACATGCAAGCGACCATCCGGCCGGTGTGCGGCCGACAGGTAGGTCATCACGATTCCGATCACCACCAAAGCCGCCAGGCCAATGGGGATCGCTACCGTTCGTGACGTTTGCCGGGGCAACGCCGACGACCGCTTGATAATCATCGCCAAGCCGGTTAGACCGGCAATTGCCAAGTAGATCACGATCACAACCGATGGTGCCAGTTGAAGTGGAGCTGACGCGTTGGGAAGTTGAGATAAGGAGCGGATCACGGCGATCGTATAGGCGAGGAAAGGCCAGGTCAAATACCCCGCCAGTTGTCCTAGAGGCTTCGAGAGCAATCCCAGGAGAAGTGTCGCGCCTCCGGTCGCCATCACGGCCGGTTGGACGGGAAGGACCAGGATGTTCGCCGGGAGACTGACAAGCGATAGGCGGCCAAAATGAAACAAGATCAAGGGGAGTGTCAGCACCTGAGCGGCCAGCGTCACCACCAGAACATCAGCGATTACTTTTGCGGAAGCCCATCGGGTCGGGGAGTCAGACCCGGCGGCCAGCCGTTGCCTGGTCCAGGAACTCCAGGAACCAGCGAACAGTACCAGCCCCAAGGTGGCGGCAAAGCTAAGCTGGAATCCGATGTCCCACAGGGTCATCGGGTTGGTTAAGGTCATGAGAAATGAAGCCACCAAGAGGGACGCGATGGCCCATGCCGGGCGGCCAAGCATGCGCATGGCAAAGAGATAGGCGATTCCCATGACGGCCGCACGGATAACAGAAGCTGCCCCACCAACCAGGATGCTGTAGACGATGACAAAGGCCATGATAACCAGGGCAGCCAGCCGCCGCGGCAGAAAAGGCGCGGATAGACGGTCGAGCAGGACGATCAGTAGGGCGATGTTGAAGCCGGAAATCGCAATGATATGGGTCATTCCGGTGGTCCGGAATGCCTCAATTGTTTCACGCGACATACCACTATCATCACCCAGGAGTATCCCGTTCAAAAGGGCAGCCTGGGGCTCAGCCAGCGTCCGGCGAATCACCTCACGGCTGCGTTCCCGAAAGGTCAGCAAAATGCGGTACAGGGATCGGTCTTCATCAGCATTCAGGAGCTTGATCGCCGGATATGAAACCACACTCATGATCCCTTGCCGGCGAAGGTAATTGGCATAACCGGGGCTACCGAGTGTTTCCAGCGATTGCAGATCGCCTATCAGGCGAACGGTTGCCCCATAGGGTATGTCCGCAAATCGATTGGTTTGTACCAACAAGGAACCGGACACGGGTGTAGCCTGAGTCTGACCGGTCACCAGCACTTCTTCGACATCCAGACGCAATTGCTGGAAGGTATCGTACTTTAGCGGCTCGGCTACCACCTCAGCGGTCAGAATGGTGTTTGTTGTGCCGTTATAATAATGGATATGTCCCGGATCAGTCACCGGTTGGGCGAATACATAACGCCCAGCGCCCCATGACAAAGCAGCGATGCCGGCCAATACCAAACCGGCACGACCATTGCGCCAGGTGACGATCGCGGCCGCCGTGGCAGCCAAGGCCATGATAAACCAATAGGTGAGAGAAAGGCCGGCGATGGAAGCCAGCCAAATACCAATTAACCAGCCGGTACCCCCCACCAAGGCCAGATAATATCGTGAATCGACCGGATTTGCGCGAGAGACGAAAACGTCGCGTAGCCCTGCCACAGCCGTTCCTTTTCCATTGGTCCAAACCGGGCATCACGCGCTTGGCGTGTCTGAAGGAACTATAGCTGGCTGAAGTCCGTTGTCAAAGTTGGGGCTTAACTCATTGCCCATCCCCGGGTCATCAATCCGTATAACCTTGCCGCCAGAAGGTCAACCGCCGTTCCAATAAAGTCTCAATGGCGTAAACATCATCTTCCAGCAACCGCCAGAGCGCTTGCCGCGTTTCAGACGAGAATTCCGGTTTTTCATCGAGTTTGTTGGCCAGAAACCGATCGCGAATTGAATGGCGAACCGATGTCGGAACCAGACCGCGAAATTTCTGAAAGCTTTCTGTCCCCGCCAAATTGCGAACCGATTCGAAACGTATGTACGGCTGACCGACCGACTGATGGCGGGGCGTTGTATCAGTCTCTGCAAATGGTTCCGGGTTTATCTCAAGAAAATCGGCGATGCGATGTAATGTGGCGATCTGGTCGTCGGTATATTCCTCAAAGAAAAGGAGAAGAACATTTTCCGGACTAAACAATTCTAGATATGGGCGAATCTGGACGCCATAGCGGCTGCGGTTGATGTATCGGGGGTCTTCAAAAACTGCTTGCTCCGGCGGCCGCTTATCGATCTCGCGCACAAAATTGTGAGTATAGTGCGAGATGATCCGGGAAATCGGGTGGCGCATCACGTAGATCAACTTGAGCGCCGGGTTATATTCATATAGCCGCTCATGAGTCCCCGTAAACTCCGGGAAGAAAGTATAGAAGGTCGAACCTTCGCCACATAGCTGCCCCGGTTCGGGATCATAAAGCGCGTGATACCCCTCCAACCCGTCTCGCCAATTTTCAGTTTTATGAAAGTATCCCGGCTCTTTGACTTTGCTGAAGCAAATCTGTGGGTGTAGGGCTAATTGTTCCGCGATACTCGTGGTGCCACATTTCATGGCACCAATCATCATAAAATCGACCTTCATAACCTGTTTCTTCTAGCGAGCATCCGATTCGTAATAGGCGTAGCTACTATTTGGTTCGGCGCGATTAACCACAACTTCCATGGATTTCACGCGTACGTTGGACAATTGCTGGAGCACATTCTGCACATCCCCGCGCCGCGTTTGAGCCTGGGCAACGACCAAGATGACATTATCGACTGCCGGAGCCAACACGGCGGCATCAGCCACCGATAGCAGCGCAGGGGTATCCAGGACGACGAAATCAAACTTGGATTTTAGTTGTTCGATCAAGTCGATCATACGCTGCGAGCCGAGTAGTTCGGTCGGGTTGGGTGGCAGAGGGCCGCTGGTTATCACCTGGACCCGCGGAAAAGCACTATATTGGATCGCCTCGTCCACCACAACTTCCCCAGCCAGGATATTGGTCAAACCGCGCTTGTTGGGCAGATCGAACAATTTGTGAACTGTCGGCAATCGGAGATCACAATCGACAACCACGACCTCACGCCCACTTTGCGCGATGGTGACAGCCAAATTCGACGAAACAGTCGATTTTCCTTCCCCACGCTTGGCGCTGGTCAGCAAGACGACCTGAGAACCTTCATCGCCTGAAGCGAGAATGTTGGTCCTCAATCGCCGGAATGATTCCAGTTGCGGATAATGTCCACTGCCCAGCCTAGCGATAGATAATTCATCCTTCGAGGCGGGGATTTGACCAACTGTCGGAATTTGGGTGGCGTTCTCGATCTGATCGGTCGTATAAAGGGTTGAATCCAGGTTCTCGGCCAGGAAAGCCAGGCCGACACCGAAAACCAATCCCAACGCAAAGCCTAGACCAATGTTAACCAATGGTCGGGGTTTGGCGGGCTGGTTGGGTGTTACCGCCGATTCGATCACCGAAATGGCATTGGCCCGCACGGCCTCTTCCAGGCGCGCCGATTCATACTGATTAAGCAAAGAAGTGTAAGTCTGCTCGCGAAGATCTAGCGCATCACTTGCAGTCGCCAGAGCTAATTCATCCTGAGGGTTGCTGGCAATAACAGTTTCATACTCTTCTCTCGCCCGAGCGAGATCCTGTTCCGCCACCTCTAATTGTTCGGCCAATATTTGTTGCAGAGTTTGCCCACCGCCGCCGCTATAAAATTCCCGATTCGAATCAACAAGAATTTGGGCGGCCTGGTTTGCTACATCCCGAGCATCTTCCGGATCGGGCGCTTCGGCCGTGATGCGAAGAAGTTCCGTCCCTGGGATTGACTGGACGGTTAGGGTGGGTTTTTGTCCAAGACCCAGTTCATCTCTGATTTGCGTTCGTACACTATCACCAGTGAGAATTCGCGAGTAAGTGGCGACCAAACGCTCGGTATAAACGATATCCGGTCGGGCGGTCGTGATTGAACCGCTCCCAATGGTCAGGACCCGGACGGTTGTCGACGCATTGTACAAAGGCGTTGCCAACACGGTCAGGATCGTAGCAATCGCTGTCCCTAGCAGGACGCTCAAGATAACAATCCATTTGCGCCGCCGCAGGATTGACAAGTATGCGCTTAGCTCCATATCAAATTAATGCTCCTCAACTCTTTGCCCGATTTCGACCCTATCAGCCTAGCAATAAAGTATTACGAATAATCTTTCGAGAATTGGGGGAAGAAATCCCACCGGGTAACTCATCATTGATATTAAGGGAGAGAGGTATTGCCGGCCCGCCGGCACCGATGCTTTTTAAAGAATTCTATGTCAGTATCGAATTTGCTGACACTGCGCAGACAAGAAGATTTTGTCGACGCTAGCCATCCGGTTCACTGGTCCGTAGGTAAATTATCGATGAGAATAGGCCAGATCACAAGGAATCGGCGCGACCATTAAATAACCTGGCGTTGACATAGTGGATCCGCTCCACCAATTCGCTGAGCATCATTGCCGTCGCACCCCATACCTTTTGCCCACTTATTTGATAGAAGGGCACCAAGACCTCGACTCCGCGCAACTCCCAGACCTCTTCGACTCGCGTGGCCGGATCGAGTAAGTCTGCCAACGACACCTCAATGATCTCGGCTACTTCACGGGAATCAGGCACGAAAGCCGGTCGCCCGGCGCTGAAGTAACCGACAAACGGATGAACTTCAAAATCTGAGGGCGGGATATAGAGGGTCGTCAGTTGGCCGAGAACAACCACTTCTTCCGGCCGAATACCGACCTCTTCATATGTCTCCCGCAGTGCGGTTGTTTCTAGGCTTTCCGGTGGTTCATGCCGTCCGCCCGGACATGAGACCTGACCTGAATGAACGCCGTTATAATCCGGCCGCCGGATTAACACCAGCATCACCTCATCATTGACGCAGTATAGGAGCATGAGCACACCACCGAGGCGCGGCTCACCGGGTCGCGATTCGAAGCGCCCCACCGGACGCGAGGATGGGGCCATACGGCGTTGGGCAGCAAAGCCGTCATAATCGGGCAAAGATAATGCCGCCCGGACTTCGTCTATGGAACAGTGCATAGTCAGTTGGCGGCTAATTCAAGCGGCACGGCGCGGAATGAATAACCGGCACCACGTTCGGAGATGATATAACGGGGTCGGGTCTTATCCTTCTTGTCCTCGATTTTTCGCCGCAACCGATGAAGATGAACGTGGAGTCGGTCTTCGAATACCGGTTCCATAGGCCACAAGCGACGCAGGATATATTCAGTCGGCACGATCTGTCCCGCACGACGCATGAGGATATAGAGCAGTTTCGTTTCAGTGGGCGTCAACACTTCTTGCTTGCCTTCCACGATTGCCGTCCGGTTGGGGAAATCGACTACCAGCCGGTCATCGACACGCGTCTTCGGTTCCAGATCGTAGGTGAAATCACCCATTCGTCGTAACACTCGCCGCACGCGGGCAACCAGTTCTCCGTGGCTGAATGGTTTTACGATGTAATCCTCGGCATGTTCTTCCAAACCTTCGACCACCGTTTCCTCATGGTTAACGGCCGTCAGCATGATGATCGGCAGATCGCTGTATTGGTGCACCCGATGGGCAAACTCGAAGCCGCTGATGCCAGGCATGTGCAGGTCGACGACGGCCAGGTCAGGCAGTCCAATCGTCTCGATGCTGTTGATCGCTTCTTCGCCGGAGATGGCGGTGGTAACGCGGAATTCCGCCTCGCGCAGAGTAAATTCCACCAGCCTCAGGGTGTAGGCGTTGTCATCGACGGCCAAGATACGCTGTTGTCGTTTCGTTTGTTCGGTCATGATTCAGTCTCAACCAGTGTGGCCGCAGTTTTAGTCGTAAACTGATAAATCCTTTTTTGTACCAACCGGGCTGTCATTCGCCAAGGGCAAAGACAACTCCGAAACGGCCCGTCTTTCCCTTCTCGGCACGATGTGAAAAGAACAGGTCGGTGCGACAGGCGGTACAATAGGTTGGTAACTCGATAGTCTTCACTCCGGCGGCAGCCAGATTGCGCCGGTTTGCTTCCGGCAAATCGAAGATCCGGTGGTCGCCGTTCGACCGCACCTCATTGACACCGGAAGGCTCTAACAGCAAGGTATCCGCTGTCTGGAATTTGGCACGCACAGCGGCGATCACTTCTTCGCCCACTTCGTAGCAACACGGACCGATGCACGGGCCAATAGCCGCCACGAGATCGGCCGGATCGCTCCTAAACGCCTCAACCATCTTGCGAACCATCGCACCCGGCAAATCGACGATTGCCCCGCGCCAGCCGGCATGCCCCAAGCCGATCGCTTTCCGTCGCGGGTCATAAACGAGGATCGGCGCGCAATCAGCGAAATTCATCGTCAGCACACAGCCCGGCTGGTCGGTGATCAGGCCGTCAACGTGTTCAATCCACGTGCCGTTATTGGCCTGCGTGACGCTGGCGACACGTGCGCCATGGATCAGATGGGCATGGACAACGGTATCAGTATCGCGATTAAAGCGCCCGTATACGCGCCTTCGGTTGGCATAGACCCGCTCGCGTTCGTCGGGGACCGACATACTTAAATTCAGTGAAGCAAACGGCCCTTCGCTGACGCCGCCATGACGCGAGAAAATAGCGTGACGAACCACGCCGTTATCCGGCAATTCGCGGAAGCGATAGCTCCGCAATCCGTCATGCTCAACTATCTTCAAAGGAACGCTCCTTGCGGCACATGATGCTACTCCAATCCCGCCGCGCTCACAAGTCGTTGGCGACGTTTGTCATGCACAATTCATAGCCTGGAATAGCGATGAGGGTCCGACGATCTTACCGGGCGCGACATACAAGCGAATCAACCGCGCCCGAGAATGATCGTGGCGTTGTGGCCGCCGAGTCCAAAAGCGTTCGACATGATCGTCCCCAATTCCGCCGGGCGGGACTCATTGGGAATGTAGTCCAGATCGCAATCGGGATCCGTTTGCTCGTAATTGATGGTCGGCGGCAAAAACTTATCGCGAAGAGCCATAAGACAGATGATCGCCTCCAATGCTCCCGCCGCGCCGAGAAGATGGCCGGTCATGGACTTGGTGGAACTGATCGGGACTTCGTAGGCACGCTCACCAAAAAGACGTTTGATCGCCGCAGTCTCGGCCCGGTCATTGAGAACAGTCGAGGTGCCGTGGGCATTGATGTAGTCGATATCGCCGGTTGTCAGACCCGCGTCTTGCAAGGCGACTTGCATCGCCGCCGCCGCGCCCTCGCCGTTTTCGCCCGGCATGGTGAAGTGGTAGGCATCGGCGGTGGCTCCATAGCCAAGGAACTCGCCATATATCGTCGCCCCGCGGGCCATGGCGTGTTCCCGTTCCTCCAGAACCAGTAGGGCAGCGCCCTCGCTGATGACAAACCCATCTCGCCCAGCGTCAAACGGCCGCGACGCACGTTCGGGTTCGTCATTACGGGTGGAGATAGCCCCGGCCGTGCCGAATCCCGCTAAAACTAGTGGCAGGATACAGGCTTCCGCGCCACCGGCCACCATCACATCGGCCGCGCCACGCCGGATCATCGCCGCTGCTTCGCCGAGGGTGTTGTTACCGGTAGCACAGGCTGTGAAGACGGCCATGTTGGGACCGGTCAAACCGTAATGAATGGAAATCATTGCCGCCGGCGTATCGGCCAGCATCATAGGCACAAAAAATGGACTGATGCGGCCTGGGCCGCGTTCATTCAGGATGCCAACAGCGTCGATTATGGGATCGAGGATGCCCATGCCGCTGCCGACAACTACCCCTGTGCGGCTGCGATTGACAGCCGTCGCGGTCAATCCGGCATCGGCCAACGCCTGCCCGGCCGCAGCCAGCGCCAGTTGTGTCAGTCGGGCCATATGCCGCGTTTCTTTGCGTCCGAAAAGGGCTACCGGATCAAAGTTCTTGACTTCCCCGGCGATTTGAGTGTCGTAACCCGCCGGATCGAAGCGGGTGATAGGGCCGATGCCGGAGCGTCCGGCACGGATGGCCGCCCATGTCGAAGCGACATCATGGCCCACTGGATTGATTGTTCCCAGACCGGTGATAACCACCCGGCGGTAGCCGTCTTTGATCTGGCGCGGATCGTTGTTGTTCATCATCAGGAAGTATAACACCGAGAAAAGGGCAAAGGATGCAAAATGAAACATTGCCGCGATCCAAGATCTTTGGCCGGCTTGACGCTCAGCAGGCCTAAGGGTACAAAAGATATAATTGATCGAGGAAAACACCATGCTCATGCTCTTGGGGTTGATTATCCTGACGATCCTGCTCATCCCTGTTCGCTTTTATCTGCGAATCTTTCCATCCAGCGGGATGCCGCAATTGGAAGTGCCCGTGGCCTATTTTGTCGTCCTTGCGGTCGCGGCTGGCCTGGCGATGGCGGCGGTGTTGTTTCATTCGGTCGTGCGCGATGCACTGTCAACGCCTGGCGTAACCGCGGCGTAATCGACGCGACCGTCAAATCACCATCGGGCAATCATCGCGGGTACTCTGGGGTTAATCGTCCTGGCAAAATCTCTTCATTCCCTCTATTGGCTTCTCATTTGGGACTCGACCTACGATCCGATTGGCATCTTCTGGGTTAGCTTCATCATTATCATGGTGTTCACGGCCTGCGCCGTCCTGCTGATTTTTCCCGCGCGAAGACGAGACCGGTCGCAGGGTTATTACTGTTGGCGTTGCCGATGCTGATCCTGGCTGTCGCGATTTTCGCCCAGCGCGTCGATTTCCACAGCGGGCAAGGCGATGGGGCTTATCTTCCAGAATTGTGTGGGACCGAGATCGCCACTTTACAGAGTCAATACCCTGAATTCTTCCTTCAACGAACTGATTAAGTTGTTTCCGTTCATCAGTTCTACATCCCGGAATCATGGGCGATCCGATATCGTTGGTGTGCGTCACAGCTGTTGAAATTTGTGGGACGATTTGGCCAAATCGCCGCTACAAGCCTCCGCCAGCAACAAAACCGACATGCATCCATTTGGTGAAATAATTCACAAAATGTCCCGGATCGCTTAAAATAACGATAGATTCGGTGTGATTTCTCTAAATCATGTATGCCCACCTTCTCCCGGTGGCTGGCTCAGAGTCTGTGATGCCGGAATTGCGGGTCTTTCTGCTGGGATCGCCCAGAGTCGAGGCTGGTGACCATCTCATTGACATCACCCGTCGTCAGGCACGAGCGCTGTTATACCGCCTGGCCGTTTCCACACAGCCCGTTGCCCGCGCGGTTTTATGTTTTCTTATCTGGCCTGAAATAAACGATGTCAACGCCCGACGCAATCTCAGCCGCCTGGTCTCCATCTTGCACCATTCATTACCTCTGCCAAACTACCTAGTCACATCAGCGGATCAGATTAGCCTGAATGCGAATTACGTCTGGTCGGACACTCGCGCCTTTCAACAGCTATGGGATTCCTGGAAAGCCGGTGGCGCAATTGACCAGTTACGCCGGGCTGTCAACCTGAGGCGAGGGCCATTTCTGGACGGCTTTTCCTTATCGGGCAGCGCCGAGTTCGATACGTGGGTTGTGACCGAAAGGCAATATTGGGAAAGGCTGACCTTGGAAGGCCTGGAAGGCTTAATAGATGCGGAAGCCAAGGAATACAACTACGTGAACGCCATCGAATTTGGCCGGCGCTATCTGACCATTGATGAACTTAATGAGGATGTCCATCGCCGACTGATAGAATACTATGGCCAAATCGGTGACCGTAATGCAGCCCACCAACAGTATGAACGCTGCAAGATGGTGTTGGAACGAGATTTGGGGGTCGATCCGCTACCGGAGACGCAAGCACTCTACCAGGCTGTCCGCGTGGGGCAAATCATTCAGCCACTTCGAATTCCGGCTTCCCGAACACCCTGGCCCCCCCAATCTTTGGATGTACCATTTTTTGGCCGTGATCCCGCGCTCCATGCTCTGGAAAAAGCCTCCGCGCAGTCTCTAAACAAGCAAAATCAGATTGTTCTCATCTCAGGCGAACCCGGCATTGGCAAAACACGCCTGATGCAGGAATTTTTAGCCAAGGTTGAAAATCAGGCGGTGGTGTTCGTTGGCTCATGCCACCCGGAAACCAGTCGAAGTCCTTACCAACCGATTATCGAAGCGCTCCGCTCCCAGCTCTCTACTAGAGAATTACCACTCGTTAGCCCACCAAACTGGCTCGATGATATCAGCCGGCTTCTCCCTGATCTAGCGGAACTCCAGCAGCGGGTAACAGAAGCCCCACCAAGCGAACCCGGATGGGCTCGCACTCGTCTCTTTGAGGCTATTGATTCACTCTTTGAGTGGTTGGTAGGTAAAACATCGCCAGCAATTTTAGGCCTAGATGACCTCCAGTGGGCAGACCTCGTGACGCTAGATTGGCTGGCCTACAAAACCCATCATCAGCCGAACTATCCTTTTTTGTTCATCGGCACATACCGCAATGAAGAGGCTGGGAACCTTGTAAACTTGATCGAAAAACTGTCTGTCCAGGGGAATTTAGTCGATCTTCACCTGCAGGGTTTGGATGAAGATGACGTCGAACGGTTGTTGAATCATTTTCAGGATAGGATTGCTCACAGCGAGATCACAGCCGGCCAAGTCCGACAGCTATCCGGCGGCAACCCTTTCTTCATACTGGAGATGGTCCACGCATTGACGACCCCGGCTGGCGATCGGGATGCCACATCGGAAAGCGACGTTTTGCCTGTGCCAGGAACTATCAAATCAGCGGTACAGGCGCGGCTGCGCCAATTGAGCGCTACAGCCCACCAGATCATTGAAGGCGGTGCGGTCTTGGGGCACCAATTCGATCTCGATACGGTCGCCCTGACAGCCGGGCGATCCGAAAACGAGACGATTGCTGCGTTGGAGGAAGTAACTGCCCACCAATTATTAGTAACGAAGTCTGAATTTTTCCTATTTAAGCACGAGATCGTACGTGAGGTTATCTACCGAGAACTGAGTCACTATCGCCGCAGGCTTTTACACCGGCGGGCTGGGCAGGCGCTTGAGAAATTAAAGCCTGCCGCGGTCGTTGCTCTTGCCATGCACTTGGAGGCTGCTGATCAGCCTGGCCGGGCCGCCCATTATGCGATCGAGGCAGGCCGGGAAGCCAGGAAGGTCTTTGCTCCCGTCGAAGCTCGAAGTTGGTTCGATCATGCCTTGACATTGCTGGAGCGCGAAGTAGCCACCTTACGCGAGTCTGGTCCATTGGAAGAAAACCGCAAAGCGCGATTTGAAACACTCAATGAGCGCAGTTGGGCCTTGCGACTTGTGGGAGATATGGAGGCATTAACTCGCGATTTGGAAGAAGCATCGCAGTTAGTGGAACATCTCCACGACAGACAAGCCAAAGCCCGCATCCGCCAGCGTCAGGCCGCCGCCCACGCCTGGTTTTGTCGTTATGATGCCGCGCTGGCAGACGCAAACGAAGGTCTTCATCTCAGCCAGGGTCTCGGTGATGTCCTGGGCGAGGCGCTGTGTTGGCGTGAAATTGGGCTGGTGGCGCGGGCCACTGGTGAATATGCGCGAGCCGAAGAGGCCTTAAGACACGCATTTGACCTGTTGATCGCTCCGGAGCATGCCAGCTTGCGGGTGCATCTATTAGGGAATCTCTCAACTTTGTATCTCTACCAATCAAACTTTATTCAGGCTAAGGAGACGGCGTGCCAGGCATTGGAATTGTGTGATACGAACGAGTTAAAACAGGATCGGCGGCTGCCGTTGGGTGATCTGGGCGCGGTGGCTTCGGCTTTGGACGATCGTCCTTTTGCCCGGCAATGTCTGGAAGAAAGTCTGCGTATTGCCATCCAGGTTGCCGATTCCACCCAAGAGATCCTCTGCCTTGGCCACTTAGGCTGGCTTGAAATCAAAGAGTGCCAGACGGACAAAGCGTTAACAAGACTGAAAAATGCCCTGGATTTGGCCGAGCACATTAACTCGTGCGCTGAGCAATCCTGGCTCTATGCTGGTATGGCTGAGGCCTTTCATTTGGCCGGTCGAGCAGATGATGCTCGGACACATGCCAGGCATGCCCTGGACTTGGCCAGGAAAACTGGCAATGTCCACGACCGGCTACTGGCTGAAAACACGATGCGAAAAGTACGGTAAAGCTCTATCGCCCGTAGAGAGTTTGTAGAGACTTCTTTGCTAGACTGCTGTTCACATAGAACCGCGGTCTTTTTTATTGCCCAATCGACTCTATCGGCCGGGGATTGCGTTATGTCAACACACAACAGAAACCAAACGGGTCAGAGCCTCGCGTGGATCGACCTGTATACGGTACGCTCGAAGCGCGTTGCCGAATTCGGCCAGAAGCTGGCCGCCTTCGACGGCGCTCCTTCACTCCCGGCATTCGCCGGCTTGCTGTGGACCGCGCTGCGGTGCTAGAAGGCAAGGGTGAAAACACATGAGCGACAAAATGATCATAGAGGAGCAATACGCTTCCTATCTGGTCCGGTTGTGGCGCAGTGCTGAGCTGGAGGTATCCGATACCGGCTGGTTGGGCGAGATAGAACACATTCAGAGCGGGCGGAGATGGCGATTTGAAACTCTGGAGGAGTTGCTTGCCATCTTCGATCAAGAAATTCGCGGCCTCAAAGCATCAATCCAGCCACCGACAACAGATGGATTCCGTCAAAACGAGCCTATCAGGGGTGGCGCGCAGGATGCCTTCTTTGAATAGACGACTCAACTGCCGCGCCGTTTATAAAGTGAGATTGGAGGTAAGGATGTCTAGAAAAACTGTATTTTGCCTGACCCTCATGCTGATAATTTTCGGCGTTGTCGGGGTTATCCTGGCGAATGGTGATTTCGATATCGACTGGAACGTTATGGCCGGAGGTGGTGGGTATGTGTCGTCGGGGGCGTTCGTCCTGGATAACACCGTAGGTCAGGCGACGATTGGTCAGGTGTCCGAGGAAAATGCCAGCCTTTGCGCCGGTTATTGGTGTTTGGAAGCGATTCTCCACCGGCTTCACCTGCCTATCGTATTGCGATTTGAAGAATAAACCAGACGGATCAATTCCCGTTATTGTATGTTGAGAGGAGGCAATCGAGATGAAGCTTAAGTTTTTGGTCATAAACATGCTCCTGGCAACGATGCTCTTTGTCGGTGCCAGCAGAATTGACGGTCGGCAGGATCGACTCAACGATGGCGATGAACCACAATCTCCTTCAGCCGTTGATGACTTCGTGGCAAGCAAGATTTCCTATCAAGGGGTCTTGCGAGAAGGCGGCGATCCGGTTAACGGAGCCCGCGACATGGTCTTTGAATTTTGGGGCAATAGCACCTGCACCGGCAGTGCGCCGTCGATATCCGTTACCAAGAACGCCGTGCAGGTCAATAACGGCCAGTTTAGCGTAGCGCTTGAATTACCGCCCGCCAGTCTTACCGGGATGGCTTATTGGTTAAGAGTCAAGGTGGGGGATATCACCTTGGGCTGCCAGGAACTGTTGCCGACAGCCTACGCCTTGAGTCTGCGACCGGGCGCGACGATATCCGCGGCCAATACAGCCTTAACCTTATCCAGTAGTAACGGCAACGCCCTCGTCGGTACAACTAGTACAACCACTGGAGGACCAACGGCCGTCGCATTGGTGGGTCGGAGCACGGCGGTTGCAGGCGGTAAGGCAGGTGTCCTGGGCGAGATCGCCAGTGGATCCGACTGGACTACCGGTGTATGGGGAACGGCGACATCGCCGACAGGTATCACCTCTGGCGTCTGGGGCCAGACCGAGAGCACGACGGACGGTGCCCGCGGCGTTACCGGGTGGGCGCATGGTCCCAACGGCTCTACTTTTGGCGTTCGTGGCGATAGTGAGTCGCCGATTGGGCATGGGGTAGCTGGTTATGCCAACTCACCAACCGGCTTTGGCCACGGGGTGACGGGCGAGACGAAGAGCCATGATGATTGGACAGTCGGCGTATTCGGAAATGCAACGGCACCGACCGGATTAACGATCGGAGTTTGGGGCCAGACGAATAGCAGCACTGACTTTGCTCGAGGCGTTACCGGCTACGCGGCCGCAGATAGTGGCGAGACTTGGGCTATTTTTGGAGTCAATAATTCTCCCTCCGGCTGGGCTGGAGTATTTCATAGTGAAAAAGGCCAAGGCGTCTATATCGCGACGCCAGCTGGAACAGAAGCTCTGTCAGTTCATGGCGGAACCAAGAATGCAGTTGTGGATACATCAGATGGCCAACGACTACTTTACTCAGAAGAATCGACTGAGGTGTGGTTCGCAGACTATGGTTTTGGCAAGCTTGATGCTGGTGCCGCCTATGTGGCTATTGATCCTGTGTATGCCGAAACGGTAAATCTGGCGGAGCCATATCATGTTTTCATTCAAGTGTATGGCGACGCTGATGTCTATGTGACGGATCGCACCCCTGCCGGCTTTGTTGTCCAGGGCCATGATGGCGATCCGGAAGTCGAATTCTCTTATCGCATCGTCGCCAGGCGGCTTGGCTTCGAAGATCTACGGCTGGAGCGATCAGCCTGGTCTGGCGATTCGACGTCGCTGAACCCAATGGATTTGACTCTTGAGAAGTAAAGGAGGTTGGAAACTGGATGGGAAGCGGTCGTTGATTGTGATGTTTTAAATTTTTGGAGGAAACCACCATGAAAGCGCGAAAGATGTTGTTGGTTGTGGGTTGTGTACTGGTCGTCGTGTTCCTGGTTAACGGCCTGGCCGCGGCCAAAGCGACACGGACCGAATTCAGTTGTGTCGAGATTCAAACGGGCGGCGGAGATCTGTTGCGGGTCTGGGAAGCCGGGAAAACCATCCACGTCCGCGGCATGACCGGCGTTTATGAAGATACCTGCGACAACGAGGATGTCTCCGGTACCATCGTGACCGTCGTGGATATAAATTATCATCCGACGCCTGAAGGCCTTGAAGCTCAATTTAGAGGCACCTTTGTAAACACCAATGCGGGCGGGACCTGGGTTGGGACGTTCCAGGGTACCGCGGGCGCAGATTACTCCTTCCAATACGATGCCCACGGAAAAGGAACGGGAGCCTATGAGGGTCTGCACGAATTCGTTCATACCGAAGGGTATCTGGGACAACCACTCCAAGTGACCGGCTATATCCTCGATCCGGGCAATTAGGCCCGACCTTGCCCGATAAACGGCCAAATCCGGGGAAGCCGCTATCAATTCTGATAGTGCTCCCCGGATTTGTTTTCCCTGTCAATTAAGACAAGTCGTTAGCATGCCATCTCGCCCCACCTATGCTATGATTCTCCGCGACAGACATGGTGCCGGGCCTGAATCGCCCCCATGTCCAGCTTACCGGGAAATGTAGCCTACATGCATCGCGAATATCATCGTTGGTTCAGCCCCTCGCTGGGGCGAGAGATGGAATTATTGATCCTCGGCCATGCCGGGGCGAGGTTGCTGGTCTTTCCGACTTCGATGGGCCGCTTCTACGAGTGGGAAGATCGGGGCATGTTCAACACGCTGGGCGACCAGATCGACAGCGGCAACCTGCAAGTTTACTGGGTCGACAGTGTCGACGCCGAGAGCTGGTACGCTCGCTGGAAGCACCCCGGCGCGCGCGCCTGGCGTAACATTGAGTATGACAATTATCTCGTCAACGAAGTGTTACCCCTCTCGCGCCAGAAGAACGGCAACCCGTTTATGATCACCGTAGGGGCTAGTTTCGGGGCGTATCATGCCCTGAACTTCGCCCTACGCCACCCCGACCTGGTCGGCCGCGCCCTTGGTTTCAGCGGCATCTACGAGGTGTCGCGCTGGACCGACGGCTATTACGACGACAACATTTATTTTAACAGCCCGTGCGACTACATCGCTGGGGAGAACGACTGGGGGCGACTGGAATCGTTGCGCCGCCAGGATATCATCCTGGCCGTTGGCCGCGACGATAGCCTGCGCTATAGCAGCGAGCGCCTGTCAACGGTCCTGTGGGAGAAAGGCATCGGCAATGCTCTACGCCTGTGGGACGGATGGGCTCATGACTGGCCCTGGTGGCACCAGATGATTCGCCTGTATATCGGCGGGCATGATTAATCATGCGCCGGCAGGGCCGATCATCGCGCGGTAGTCCGTTTGATTGAATCACCCTTCAATAGCAGCCTGTATCGTGACCAAGAGGAGAGAGGCTTAGCATGACACAAAAAGTAGGACTCATCGTTGGCCGAGAATGGTCTTTTCCCCCGGCGTTCATCGACGAGGTGAACCGGCGCAATGAGGGGGTCACGGCCGAATTCGTCAAACTGGGTGGGACGCGGATGGACGAACCGAACCCGTACGCGGTCATCGTCGACCGAATCTCGCATGAAGTGCCATATTACCGCTCTTACTTAAAGAACGCCGTCTTGCAGGGCACTACCGTTATCAACAACCCCTTCATGTGGACGGCCGACGACAAATATTTCGAGGCTTCGCTGGCTGCCAAGCTCGGCGTGGCCCACCCCAAAACAATCGTCCTGCCCAACAAGGATTATGTGCCCGGCATTGTCCATGACGAAAGTCTGCGGAATTTGAGTTATCCGCTGGATTGGGCCAGCTTGCTCGACTACGTCGGCCTGCCCTGTGTGCTTAAAGACGCTCACGGCGGCGGCTGGAAGGATGTCTTCATCTGCCACACGATGGAGGACTTATGGCACGCTTACAACCAGTCCGGGTTGCATACCATGGTTCTACAGGAATTTATTCGCTGGGATCACTATGTCCGTTGCATGTGCCTGGGCCAGGAAGAGGTATTGCCGATGAAATACGACCCCAACGCCCGGCGCTACATCGTCGATCATGCCCATCTCTCGCCCGAATTGGGTGAGCGCATCGTCGGCGACGCGCTCAAATTGGTCCGGGCGTTGGGCTATGACATGAACACGGTCGAGTTCGCCGTACGTGACGGCATCCCCTATGCCATCGACTTCATGAACCCGGCACCGGACATGGACATTAATTCGCTGACGCCGGCTTATTTCGAATGGTGCGTGCGCAAGATGGCGGATATGGTCATCGACCTGGCGAAAAATCCCCGTCCGCAGCTGCCCGAGCTCAAATGGAACAACTTGTTTAACGGCTCGGGAAGAAGAACGGCCGACTAGGATGAATAATGGGGGAATACCTCTCAGAAGCGACTTTCGTGAACGCTCTTATCCTTCAGGAGAACCATGTCCCTGACCGAAGCCATCATCACCTATCATGACCTGCTAACTGACCAGGTGGCGACCGAGTCCCAGGAACAACTCGACGAGCAATTGCGCACACGCGGCTTGTTCTTCGGCGACCGTCCGCTGTGTACCGTCCTGCGGCCGCGCTTCCTGACCCCTGAGCAGTATACGTACATGCGCAATCACATCCGGCCACTGCTCAAAGCATTCGAAAAGATCTCCCAGGCGGCCGTGGCTGACGCCGAGTTCCGCGCCCAGTTCGGCTTGTTCGATTGGGAAGAACAACTCATCCACGACGATCCCGGTTATAAAGTCCACGCGCCGCTCAGCCGGTTGGATTCATTCTTCATCACGGAAGGCGAGCGACCGGAATTAAAATTCACTGAATACAACGCCGAGGTTCCAGCCGCATCGGCCTATAATGACGTGCTGAACGATGTGTTCTTCGGCCTGCCGGTTATGGGCCGGTTCCTTAAACAGTACGCCGTCCGGCCACTGCCCACTCGGCACAGTGTTCTCCACGTGTTACTGGACTCTTATCAGCAATGGGGCGGCGGGCGAAAGCCCAACATCGCTATTCTAGATTGGCAGGAAGTGCCAACCCGCAGCGAATTTGAGTTATTTCTACAATACTTCAATTCACAGGGACTCGCTTGCCGGATTGTCGACCCGCGCAACGTCGAGTACCGCCGGGATGGGCTTTATGACGAGGACTACCGCATCGATCTGATCTACAAACGCGTACTCATCACCGAACTCATCGAGCAAGGCGGCTTGGAAAGCCCGATCGTCAAGGCTGTTCGCAATCGCGATGTCTGTATGGTCAACCCGTTTACCTGCAAGCTGTTGTACAAGAAAGCCAGCCTGGCCGTATTGAGCGACGAGCGGAATGAAATCCTATTTGATGAGATCGAGTTACGGGCCATCCAGGAACACATCCCCTGGACACGGGTGGTCGAAGAACGGCACACCACCTATAAAGGGTTACCCGTCGATCTCATCCCCTTCCTGCAGAAGTATCGCGAGCAATTCGTCCTAAAGCCGAATGACGATTACGGCGGGCGCGGCATTGTGTTGGGCTGGCAGACAAACGCCGCCGGTTGGGAGCAGGCGCTGCAAACCGCGCTGGATTCGCCGCATGTTGTTCAGGAACGGGTACGTATTCCGACAGAGCCGTATCCCAGCCTGATCGACGGCCGCTTGCAGATCTACAACCGCATGCTTGATACAGCTCCTTTCGTCTTTCACGGGGAGTATGTCGATGGCTGTCTGACCCGTCTTTCCACGGACCCCCTGTTGAATGTCTCGGCCGGCGGCGGCTCGACAGTGCCGACGTTCATCGTCGAGAAGCGCGACATACTCTAAGAGGCAGGCAACAAAAAAGAGCGTTGCCGCTCCCTAATACTCGAACCTGATGCGAGTGAGCCGGCCCTTAGCACCGGCTCTTTTTGTTCAGGTAATTGATTCCTGCCGGGCAATTGCGCTCAATACTTATGTCAAATATACCGGCAAGAAAATGATCGGTCTTGGGAAATTTGCGACGGGATGCCCCTTAAAAACCGCCGTTAGGGGCGCCAGGGACCATGATCATCGACAGGATCATACTGATCACGATCACAATCCCGATGGCGATGACCGCGATTTGTACCCAGTTGATTTTCTTCTTTTTTGCGCTCGCTGTTTTCACCGACTGGTGTGTCCGGGTCGTGGAGCGACGCTTCGGCTGTGACTTACCCATTCCTTAATTGTTCTCCTCGAATATTCGTTCATGGCTGACGACAAAGCCATTTCGATCATGAAGTATAGCATAGGTAACGGTCACTCAGGCAAAATTTCTAATCCACCGTACAAGGCAAACAACTGTTTTTGATTCGTCCGCGTTATAATCATGGGTGATGGGCATATATCAATCCGCCACAGCGCTAACCTTTGTTTACATCGGTGTCCTCATTTTGGGCCTGATCGTAGTTCTTCTATCCTGGCTTGCTCTTGCCCGCAGTTTTACCGCCGGCAGCCAGACCCAGTCTCCGGCAGCCTCCGGCCGCGTGCTGATGCAGGCTGCCGGCTTATCCTTGGGCGTGGCCGCTTTGGTGTTTGGCGCAGTGGGCTTGTTGACCGAACGCGCGCTCGCCATTGGTTCCATAAGTAGTGTGTTGTGGTCGCTGGCGGCTGGTTTGCTGGCCGGGTTCATAGTCCAGCTGATCCTGACCCGCCATCTCGACCATCGCTTCGCCGAGGATGAGACAGCCATGATTGAAATGGTTGGTTCCGAAGCTGAGGTTGTCATTCCGATCCCGGCCGACGGCGTGGGCGAGGTCGTTCTGTTGGACGATTCAGGCTCAACACACCTGGGGGCGCGTTCCGCAAGCGGTGACCCGATCGAACGGGGGACGGTGGTCATCATCGAACGGGTGAGTCATCGAATCGCCATCGTCCGGCCGGTGGGCGAGCCTCCACCGAATTGACGGCCCCTATCCACGCAGTATAATCTTATTAGACGCACGAAAAAATACCTTCGGGGCAGGGCGAAATTCCCGACCGGCGGTGATGGGTGGCGCACCCGCAGCCCGCGAGCCTGTGTTTTGCAGGTTGACCCGGTTCGAATCCGGGGCCGACTGTTAGAGTCTGGATGGGAGAAGGTGAATCGTTTGGCGGCGCTGATGTCCGGGCTTGCCTGGGACATAATTCTTTCTCGCCAACAACCGATTGTCGCGCTCTTCTTTTACCTGCCCCGCGATTATGATGACCCATAGAAATCCGTTTTTGCGCTGGCTCAATGCACGTCCGGCCTGGCTGACGATCGTCGTTTCGTTCCTGATTCTGCTGGCCATCTGGCAGATGATCGTGATTCTGGGCCAGTACCCGCCGTTCATCTTGCCCGGCCCGGTCGATGTCGCCCGGCAGTTTATCGTCCTGTTGCAAGACGGCCGCCTCGTACGCCATTCGCTGATCACCCTGAGCGAGGTGATCCCCGGTCTCATCATCGGCGTGCTGATAGCCATGCCGTTGGGTTACCTGCTGACCAAATCCCCCCTGGCCGAACGACTGATTTCGCCTTACCTCATCGCTTCGCAGGCGATACCGGTCATCGCCATCGCCCCACTCCTGACGATCTGGATCCAGTCCTGGTACTGGTCGCGTGTTTTGGTGGCGGTGCTGGTCGTTTTCTTTCCCATCTTGATCACCAGCATTGCCGGGTTGCGCGCCGTCCCGGCCCATTTGTACGATCTGATGCGCTCGCTGCGTGCGTCTCCGAGCCAGATCTTCCGCAAACTGGAATTCCCGGCCGCCCTGCCGACGCTGCTGGCCGGGCTTAAGGTTGGAGCCACGCTGGCGGTAATCGGCGCGCTGGTGGGCGAGTTCGTCCAGCCCAAGAGCCAGGGGTTGGGGTTCTTGCTGGTGACAGCCCGCTACCAATTCCGCACGGATACAGTCTTTGTCGTTCTGGCGACACTGGCCGCAATGGCTTTGTCCCTGTATGGCCTGGTCGTTTTGGCCGAGCGGCGTTTACTGCGTTGGCGGACATACGGCAACGGCGCGGTATAGCCAAACGGCGCGAGCGTGCCCGATTGCGACTCGCTCGCGCCACCCGTGAACCGGGATATTTGCGGTCTATTCGTACCGCAGCGCCTGGACGATCTCCAGCCGGGAAGCCTGGCGAGCGGGAATGATGGCCGCCAGAACACCAAAGACGATGCCCGCGCCGATAGCGATCGCCACGCCCATTGTCGGGAAGACATACTCCATCGGGAAACCGGCGAACCGGATCGCCTCGACTCCCATGTAACCCAGATAGAGTCCGGCCAGCACGCCGAAGATCGTACCCAATGCCGAAAGGATCAGCGCCTCGGCCAGCACAACCGTTCGCACCTGGTGCCGGGTCGCGCCAACCGCCCGGATCATGCCGATCTCGCGTGTGCGCTCGATGACGCCGATGGCCAGCGTATTGATCATGGCAATCAGCGAGGGAATCGCCAAGAAGATGACCAGCGCGTACATGCCGGAAAATGCGGCATCGAATAAACGCAGATTTTCTTCGATGTAGGCCTGACCCGATATCAATCGGAATTGCGGGTATTGCACCAGCGCGGCTTTCAGATCGCTCTCCACCGCCATTTTATCCGCGCCCGCTGCGAGATTGACTTGCAGCAGTACATCCTCGTTGCGTTCAAAATCGGCCGCGATGTTGGCGTGGGAGATATAGGCGGTGGCGATCTTGGCATTCAAATAATCACCACCAACGCCGGCAACCTGATACGTTTGGCGGCCTGCCGGCGTGATCATCTCGATCTCATCGCCCTGTGAGGCTCCCAGAGTTGTCGCCAAAACGGGGTTGATGATCGCGGCCCGCCCATTTTGCAGCGTGTTATAAGCCGAGGCGTCACCTTCAGAGAAGGTCAGGCCACTCACCAGCGGATACGTCGTCGGGTCGATGCCCATCAACGACACAGCAACCTCGTCGACTTGGGCAGGCGCGAAGCGCAGCGAGCTAACCACAGCAACGCCATCGATCCTTCTTAACTCATCGGCCAGCTCCGCGCCCGCGCCCACATTCGTGCCCCAGACAGCCACGGAAGGCGGCACAAAAAGATAATCGCTACCAAGGCTTTTGCGCATCACCTGTCCGAAGCCGAGATGGACGCTCGAAATAATCGAGGCGGCCATGATCAGGATGGCCATACCAATGAGGGTGGTACTGGCAGTGATGGCCGCCCGGGCCGGTTGGCGAGAGAGGTTGCCCTCGGCCAGTTGCGCCGTCCCGCTGCGGGCGAAGATCACCGCCAGCAGCCCGCTGAAGAATCGAGCAATAGGATTGACCAGGGTCGGGGCGATGAGGATCAAGCCCACGATAAATAAGATCGCCCCCAGACCGATCAGGCTGACGTTGCGGGTCAACAAGGCCACAACGGCCAGAATGATCATCGCCAACCCGGCCCAGAAGCCAATCCCTATCAACCGTTTGAGCGAGATCACCCCGACGACCGGCTGCAGGGCTTCGAGCGGAGTTACCTTGCTGGCGTTCATGGCCGGCAGCAACCCGGCCATCAGCGTCACGCCGACGCCGACAACAAGGCTGGCGATGACCAGCCCGGCGGTAACAACCGGCGATCCGATCCGAACATTCATGTACTGTTGCAGGACTGGGCTCAGTAAGTAGATGATTAACAAGCCAAACAGGTAGCCTAAGACCAGGCCCAACGCCGTACCGATCAGGCCCTGGATCAACCCCTCTGTGGTGATGGTGCCGAAAATAGTTCGCCGGTTGGCACCCAATGCGCGCAGCATGCCGATGTCTCGCCGCCGTTCGGCGACAACGGTCCGGAATGTATTGAAGATAATGAACCCGCCCATTAGCAGAGCCAAAATGCCCAACACGTTGAAGATCGATTGAGCCAGGCGCATATTGGTCAACAGTTCGGAGTTAGCCTCCAGTGCGCCGATCTGGTACGTGTCGCCCAATTCATCCAGAATGGCGCGCTCGATCGCCGCCCGGCGGGTTTCGTCAAGGCTGTTGTAGTTGACCTCGATGGTGTTAATCCTGCCGGGCATGGCCAACATCTTTTCCGCCTGCGCCAGGGTGACAAGAACTTCCTCGTTGCCGGGCAGAACTCGGGACGGCAGGATGCCGACGACGGTCAGTTCGGTCTCGCCTCCGGCCGCCGGCAAGGACAGGGTTTCACCCAGCCCGATGCCAATGGCCTCGGACAGGCTCTGGCTGAGGACCGCTTCGGCCGCACCGCCGCTGTTCGCGGCTGCCGGCTCCAGAAAGCGACCTTCTATGACCCGATAGCTGTGCAAGGCGGTGGCCTGATCAACGTCGAGCCCCACCAGAGTTAAAGCGCTGATGGCGTCGGGAATCGACGGGTCGCCATCAAAGTAATCGGCGGTTACGTTCATCGACCGATTCAGAAGACCTGATACGACCCGAACACCATCGACGGCAGCGACGCGCTCGGCAACAGCGGCGTCGAAAGCACCGGCCGATTTCAGGGTAACGGTCGCGTCAACCTGACCTGAAGCCGCGAGGCTGTTGGCCTGGAAGGCGGTGCTAAAAGCCGGCAGGATCGTATTCATGCCGAAGATCATCAGGACGCCAAAGACGATAGCCAGTGTCGTCAGGATGGTCCGCATTTTTCGCCCGCGCAGATAACGGGCAGCAAGCGTCATCTGGATGTTCATAGCCCTATCTCCTAGTCCGCAAAGGCCAGCATCTTGCTCGACACAGTTTCAATAGCCTGTCCGTCATTGCGACCCATTTTCGGATCGAGTACCGTCTGGTCAACGATAATCCCGTCTTTAAGGAAGATGATCCGGTCGGCGTAAGCGGCAATTCGCGGGTCATGGGTGACGATGATGACAGCCCGGTTCCACTCGTTGGCCACTTGCCGCAAGAGCGTGGCGATTTCTTCCGAAGCACGAGTGTCGAGGTTACCGGTCGGCTCATCGGCCAGGATTAACGCCGGCTCGGCGACCAGGGCGCGGGCGATGGCTACGCGCTGTTGCTGGCCCCCGGACAGCTGGTCGGGCCGGTGATCGAGCCGGTCGGCCAGATCAACCCGTTCCAGCCACTCGGTGGCCAGCGCCTGGGCCTCGGCCTGGCGGACGCCGTCGAGCGTAACGGGCAGAGCGGCATTCTCGATCGCGTTCAAAACCGGGATGAGATTAAAAAACTGGAAGATGAATCCGATTTTTCGACGTCGCAACTCGGTCAGTTTGGCGTCGGACAAATCGCCAAGGTTATGGCCATCGAGCATAACCGACCCAGAGGTCGGCCGGTCGAGGCCACCGAGCAGGTGCAGCAAGGTCGATTTACCGCAGCCGCTAGGCCCCATCACAGCGACGAATTCACCCGGTTCAACCTGCAGCGATACGCCATTCAAGGCGCTAACGGCCGTGTCTCCGGAACCATAGACTTTAACAAGATTGGTAGCCGATATAAGGGACATCTTAACTCCTTACCGGGCAAGCGCTTTCTTCGGCCTGCCTCGCGGTTTTGCATGTGGTTTAGGTATGGGCTGGCGACGAATATCATCCAGTCGGGCCTCTATCAGATCCAGCCAGCGCAGATCAGCTTCCAGATGCATGATGCTCTTGTCCAGTAAAAATATCTGGGCCAGCTCGCGGCGTGGATCAGATCTATTCCGCAACGCGGTCAGTTCATGCAATGCCCGAAACAGTTGCCTCCGTTGCGCTTGGATGATCTGGTACGGGCTGACATCATCCAGCGTCAGACTCAGCATTAATTTGACATAAAATTCGTCGCGGTGGTGCTCATCGACCACGGCCGTCCCGAACCAATGTGATAACTCGTCGCGCCCACTTGGGGTCAGCTTATAGATTCTTTTTTCCGGGCCGCTCTCCTGCTCAATCCCTTCCTGGGCCACCAGCCCCGCCTCTTCCAGCCGGGCCAGGGTTGTATAAATCTGGGCGGGATTGACATGCCAGATCATTTCGCCGCCTACCAGCGCCTCGAAGGCCGCCCGCAATTCATAACCATGGCGGGGCTGTTCGGCCAGGAGACCAAGAATGGCATTTCGTACTGACATGCGAGCGCCGGTGACTGCGAGCGTTTTGAAGCCCGAATATTAGGGGTTCGAAATCTACTAAACAAGTTTATAATTTACACAGAAAATATATAACGAGTAACTAGATTTGTCAAGAGGTTTCTGCGAGGTAATCCTTTCGAAGGAGTATGGACATGCGCGTTCATCTCAGGCATAATGCGAGCATATGATCCTCCACATCGCCCGGCGGAGGGAGTGGGACAAGGCTCTGGCCGACGGGAGTTACACCGCCGATTCTCTGGCCTCAGAGGGGTTTATCCACTGTTCAACGCCTGAACAAGTTTTGGGGCCGGCCAACGCACTCTACCGTGGCCAGACCGACTTGCTATTGCTGGTCATTGACCCGGCGCGACTCGCGTCCGGCCTGGTTTACGAAGACTGCTATGAGTCAGGCCAGGCATTCCCCCATATCTATGGTCCGTTAAATCTGGATGCCGTCCTCCGGGTGTTGGCCTTTCCTCCCCAACCGGATGGGACGTTTGTGTTGCCGGCGGAAGTGAGCGCTCAATGACGTACGTTCACCCCGATTTGGCTCGTGTTCTGATATCGGCTGAAGCGATCAAAAGCCGGGTGGCCGAGATCGCGCAGGAAATTGGGCGCGATTACGCCGGCGTCGAGCGTCTCTACCTGGTGGGCATCTTGAAGGGGGCCTTCATCTTTCTATCAGACCTCGCCCGAGAACTGTCGCAAATCGAAGGTGCGCCGCCCCACATCGTAGACTTTATGGCGCTATCCAGCTACGGTCGCACGACCCTGTCCGGCGAGGTAAGGCTGGTGATGGACCTGCGCGACCCGATCGTCGGCCAACATGTGCTCCTGGTCGAGGATATCGTAGATTCGGGGCAGACCCTCAACTACCTCATTCACAGCCTACAAGGGCGCGGGCCGGCTTCGCTGCGCAGTTGCGCGCTGGTACGAAAGGAGCGCCCCGGTCTCACCACGACGGTCGATTACCTCGGCTTCACCATCCCCGACGTCTGGGTCGTGGGTTACGGGCTGGATTACGCCGACACGCACCGGACGTTGCCCTTCATCGCCGAGTTGCGGCGCGAGGTCTACGACCGGTCGGGTTGAATACCCGCTTTCTACTCCATCCGCAAAAATTCACTCCACGAACGACTGCAAGTAGACGGCCAGTAAGCTCAATAAGCCGAGTGTGAAGTTATAGCCGGCGTGAACCAGAATAGCGACGGTCGTGTTGCTGCGCTTGCGGATGATTCCTAAAACGACACTGAGCAGGAAAACAGTGACCGTGGCCGGGCTGAAGCCGTATTGAACGTGAGATACGGCGAAAATGAGCGAGGTCGGGATGATGCCGAAGATGGGCTGGAGCGCGCCGCGAAAGAGCAGTTCTTCGCCCAATCCGGCCGCGGCCGCCAGCAAAAACCACTCCCAGACGGTATCGAAGTTGCCCAACAGAGTTTCGTTGAGGCCACCTAACGCCTCGGCCTGAGCCGGATCCAATAGTGCCCACAGCGCGCCGATGCAGGCCTGAAGAAAGACGAAAAAGATCATCCAGCGCAACCCGGTCCACAACTGGGCGCGGGTCGGCCGCAACAGGCCGAGCCGCTGGTTGAGGGATTCACTTTCACGCCGGGTCAAGAAGCCCACACCCAGGAAGGCGGCCAGGACAAAGACGAATTGCTGGGACAAGACATCGACTATCGTCGGCTGGACGCCGCCCTCGGTCAGCATTTCCAGCGTCCCCGGCGCGGCCGAGATCAAAGCGTTGCCGGCCAAATACCCCACAGCGGCCAAGGCCAAGGTGTGGACCGCCGAATCAGGCTCCAGGGCAGGGAAAAGTTTGACCAGCCCTTTGCGCACCGGCGACAGGCTGCAGAGCATGCCCCACAGGCCGATCGCCAGCAGAGTGATTGCGGCGAGATTGAGATCCAAGCCCGGCATGTCCGGTAGCTCAAGCGAACCGGAGGGCAGAAATCGCAGGGCAAGCCCGCCAAGGAACAGCAACAAACTGCCACCGAACAATGCCAGGTTGAACGCCAGCCGCGCACCGGGGGTGTTGCGGGCCGTCACGAGGTTAGCGACGATAATCGCCAGGAAAAGTGGCAGAGCGGCCAGCAGTATGATCATGATGGGAAAAGAGAAAAAGGTCCCCGGCTAACCGAGCCGGGGACCAATGTATCTAGGGTTGGACCAGGACTGTATCGAACAGGATGCCCACATTGGGCACATTCATGAAACCTTCGCCGCGATAGGGGAAGTATTGTTCAGCCATCGCGGTGAGAGTTTGGCCGGGCTGGAGTTCGCCAACCGTCACACCGATCCGGTTGCCTTCGATGAGGCCACTCACCGGGATCTCGAACCGTCCGTTCTCATCCGTCCGGCCGACTCCCAGGACTTCGCCGTTGTAGGTGACGTCAAGGATGGCGATAGCCAGATTGGGCGGCGCTTGCCCGGCGACGGTTGTAGCGCCGGCGCTTGCCGGGTCGATGCGGAAACGCGGTTCCAGGAAAACTTCTTCCGCGGCCGAGGGGGGATAGGCATCCGGTGGCGTATCGACCGGCGGCACGACTACCTCTCCTTCCGGATACGGGTTGGCCGGATCCAACGTCGGGAGCGGCGGCGGGTAGGCTTCGGACACCGGCGGCACAGTCGGCATTTCGGCCAAAGCCGGGGCACTTTCTTCGGTTGGCGCTGTGGTCGGCACGGGAGGCTCAGCCGTGCTCGGACCACAGGCGGTGATCAATACCATGAGAACAGCGATTGAAACGAACAAAAACAAGGTAGCGAAATGGTTTTTTGATTGCATAGCCTTCATTCTACCTGCATGGGCAAAAAAATAGAAGCCACCCTAAGGTGGCTTCTATTTTTATGGCATGGCGCTTCATGAGAGGCTCACCATGCCGTTCATACTCGCATTGCGCCGGGGTGATTTACTGGTTGAAGCCTTCGTAGTTCTTGGTGTCCTGGCCGCTCGGAGCCTGGCCGCTCGCCGCCGACATCGACTCGTTGCCGATGGCTACGATTGGCTGGTTGGAGGTGATACTCACACCACCGAACGAGTTGAACAGGCCGGCCGCACCGCCGCCGGGGTTGGTGATACCGGCCGGGGAGGTCAGGCTGGAGACACCGAAGAAGGTCGCGCTGGCGCCCGCAGGAATCGGTGTGCTGTGGGAGAAGTTGACCGGCGAACCGCTGGAGGGCGTGTAGGTCACGGTCACGGTCGCGCCCGAAGCGCCGACGTTCTGGATCTGGATACCAGTGGTGTTACCGCCGAAGTATTCCTTGTAGAGCGGCAGAACGACATTGTTGGTGGCGCTGCTGGCCGGGAAGCAAGCATAAGCCGTCACACGGTTCGGGTTGGTGGTCTTGAAACCACGGTCATTCACCACAACAGCGATGTCGCCGGAGCTACCGGTTACCGTCGCCGAGCCAAGCGCGCCATCGGGGATACCATAGGTACCATCCTTAGCAAAGAAGGTGAAGGACGCACCGGGTGCCAGGCTGGGGCTGGTCACGGTCTTGGTCTGGAGGGCACCACCGCCGACGGAGAAGGCATAATCGACCTGGATCGTCTGCGCCGCAGCGCTCACGTTCTGGGCCTGAATACCGGTTGTCTGGTCATTGGCGGTGTGGTTGTTACGGACCAACGGACAGTAGGCAACGGTGTCATAGTCGCTCGGCGTGAAAGCCTTGGAAGCCTGCAGGTTCTGGGCCACAGCCGCGGAAGCCTCATGCTCCAGCGAGGTGCCGGCCAGCGGCTGGGTGCCGGTGACGCTCAGGCTACCGACAGCGCCGGACGGAACGCCGGCATCGGCCGGGCTAATCACGACCATTGCGTTGGCCGGAACATTGCTGAAGGTCTTGTTGTAGGTTGACCCACCAGCCTGGAAGGTGGCCTCGATGTTGTTAGCGTTGGTGCTGGCGTTCTGCACGTAGAAGGTGGTCGTGCGGCCGCCGAAGTTATTCTTGACCAATGGGAAAGCGATCGTCGTCGCCACATCAGCGCCGTCGGTGCCGCGGTATTGACCCGCCGCTGCGCCGGTGCCACGGTTGTTGACGTTGACAATCGCCGCAATCGGTTGGTCGGCGCTCACCACCGCTGAACCGACGAAACCGGCCGGGACATCGCAATCAACATCGGTCAGGAAGTTGACGGAGGCGCCCGGAGCAGCCGATTTGCTGCCGCAGCTGGAGGCTACACCGGCCTGATTGTAGGCCTGGAAAACGACAGTCGCGTTGGCGGTGCCAACGTTCTGGATTTGCTGGCCGGACTTCCAGCCGGAGCCGGGAAGTTGGCCCTGGGCCGATACGAGGCCGACAGCGACCAGTAGGACCAGCATAAGGGCAAAAGCAGTCATAAATTTCTTGGACATTTTTATCTCCTTAATCATGCGAGTATGCTTTGCGAGTTTGCGAACACTGGCATTATAGGCAGTCCAAATGGCTGAAACAATCGCCCAAATGGAGTATTTACGGGGATTACGGGGGGTATTCACGCCTCGATCCGTCAAAATGCCGCGCGAGTTTAGCGTTTTCGGAAAAGCGCTTCGATATTGGAGATGATCAGGTCATCGAATTCGCCGGTCTTGTGCTTGAAGCAGGTCGGATAGCGTTCGATGAGATCGACGTGATCGGCGTTGTATACTTCATAATACACCACGCGCTCCAATTGCCCGGCGTATTCATCCCACAAGCGGCGGTAGCGACTCAACGGCCATTCATTCATCCAGAAATAGCCCATCAGCTTGATGTTGTTGGCTTCGGCATAGGTCGTCAATAGCTCTTTGGTGAAGAAACATTCGACGTAGGGCACTGAAATCGTCTGAAATTGATGAGCGCCCTTGGGTGAGAGCCAAACCGGTCCGAAATCGAGATAGAGGTAACCGCCCGGCCGCAGCACGCGAATGACCTCAAGGAGGACAGCCTCCGGATCGGGGAAGTGCTCAAACGAATTGAACGAGGAGACAAAGTCAAAGCTCTCAGCGGGAAATCCCAGACGTGAGGCATCCATGCCGGCGAAGGCCGCGCCGCCGGCAAGCGCGCGGGGGTCCAGGCCCTCGACCCGGATGTCAACGCCGACGGCCGTCTTGCCCTGTTCCTGCAAAGCCTGGCAGGTCATCCCGTCCCACATGCCGAGGTCCAGGAAGCGTTGCGGAGGATGGGGATCGTGGCGCACGAGATGGAGCATGGTTTGCGCCCGTTCTTGGCCGCGCGCGGCCAGGCTCGCCCGGTCATAATGATAGGTCTTGGGGTCGAGGGGGTACTCGCGCTGCATGGCGTCCAGTTCGTCCCGGCCCAGCCAGGCCGGGGCATCAGGCGCGGCGGCGAAGATTTGCCGCGCGCGACGCGAGCGGAAGCGGCAGTAATGCGCCCAGGAAGCGATCAGCAACGGCTTGGGGATGATCTGTTTGGCCAGTTGGCGGAGTTGTCGTTGACGGGTCATGGATTCGTTTGTGAGCGTGGCCGGATGACCTGCTGCCAGTAGACCAGGTCGCCCGGCGGCACGATCCGGAGCAGGTATGCCGCCAGGGCGTAGACCGCCGCGCCGATGACCACCGGCACCGGCAAGGGCATGGCCCGCGCCGGCCACATGGCGGCGACCATGAGCGCCGTCGCCAGGATCGGCCGCGGCAGAAGGGGCAGGAAACGGCTGCGCAGGATATTCGCTTGGACGTAGAGATGGATACTCAGAAAAAATACGGCCGAGGCCAGCACGCGGGCCAGCGCCGCGCCGACAATGCCCAGCGTTGGGATCAGGATCAGATTGGCGATGATATTGGTCGTCATGCTGACCCCCGTCAGCCCGGCCGCCGCCTGTTGCCGGTTGTCAATCAACAACAAGCGCGCGCTGGGGACATTGACCAGCAGGAAGACGGCCGCCCAGACCGAGACCTGTAAGGCGGGGACGGCCGGCGTGAAGTCTTCACCGAAAATGAGGGTGATGATCGGCCCGGACAGCAGGCATACGGCCGCGGCGATGGGTAGCGACAGGGCGATGAGGTACTGGTTGGCCTTCTCATAGAGCAGCGCCAGCTTATCCGGGTCGGTGCGGGCATAGCGGGCCATGACCGGATAGATGGCCGCCCGTACGGCGAAGGACATGAGCGAGATGGCCAGGGTAATGGTCAGGGCGGCGCTGTAGTAACCGAGGTCGGTCTCGGTCAGGAAGATCGAGATGAGAAAGGCATCGGTCTGGTAGTCCAGCAGCGAAAAGAGATGGATGGCGAAAAAGCCGGGCGTCTGTCGCAGTTGGGCCAGGCCGAAGCGAACATCGAGCGATCGCCGCGCCGTCCGGGCTTGACCGCGCAGCAGCGCGACGATCGCCGGCGGGAACACGAATAAGCTCGCCAAACTGGCGATCACCATGAGCCAGGCGATCTCAACCACGCCCGCCCCGGACCTTAGCAGCCAGAAACCACCGATGATCTTGATGGCGCTGTTGACGATGGCTCCCAAAGTGGGCACGGCCAGCCGCTCGTGAGCCTCGAACAGGGCGGCGCAAATACTGAAGACGGCTTCGGGAATGGCCGCCAGCGAAAGGATCAGGATGACCTGCTCCGTCTCAGCGTTATAGGGCAGCAAGAACCGTAGCGCGACGATGAGCAGCAGATAAACCAGCAGCGAGGAGACCAGTCGCAGGGCCAGATAGTTGGCGAGATAGTGGGTGCTTTCCTGTCGCCGGGGCGCGACTTCGCGCACCAGCAGCTCATGCAACCCCAGGGCCGACAAACCGAAAACGATGGTGAAATAGGTCGTACCCAGGCTGAAGACGCCGGAATCGGTCGGGCCGAGCTGGCGGCCGATGAGGATAAAGAGGATGCTGGTGCTGGCCTTGACGACGACGTTGGCGGCGAACGCCAACGCCGTGTTACTCAGCAGGCGTTGGAGGGTGTTCATCCGGCGGCGTTTTCTCGGCCACGATGGCCCAGCCCAGCGTGTGGTCCTTGACGGGGTCCAGCCGGTCGAGATAGAAGAAGAGTATCGGCAGCACGAGAAAGAAAATGAATTGCACCGGCAAAACCAGCGGCATCATGAAGAGGTAGAGCAGGTCGCTCTCTGGTCGGGGAAAGAGCCGGTCATGCATGAGTTGGAGGTTGAAGGACAGGAACCAGAAATAACCGCCCCACGGCCGCATCTCGACCACGCGCATGCCGTTTTGCTCCAGTAGGTAGCGAAAGCCAAACGAGGTGTAGCGAAAGTAATCATGGGGCTTCTGATGCTGATGCCACATCATCGGCGCGGCCAGGTAGAAACGACCTCCGGGCCGCAGCACGCGGGCAACTTCGCCGATGACCTGTTTCGGCTCGTTGACATGCTCCAGGGTCTGGATGCAGACGGCGGCGTCGAAGCTGTTGGCGGCAAACGGCAACTGCTTCAGGTCGGCCTGGGTGTCGAGACCGGTATAGTCCCAGGCGGCGTCGCCGACGGCCAGGTCAACCCCGACATAGTGAGTGTGATCGAAATAGTGGCGAAACTGCCCCTCGCCGCTGCCGGCATCCAGCAGCCGCGCGCCTGGAGGCGTCTCGTCCCTGGCCTGCTCCAGCAGCCGGTAGGTCTCGTAACGGTTGACTTCGATTTTTTCGCTGATCCAGTCGGGCAGTAACTCCAGTTGCCCTTTTCTTCCTAGTTTCATGATTTGTCTCTCACGGCGCGCATGGATCGATCGTAGCGGGTTCGGTCCGTTCTGCCAACCGGCGCGATGCCGACGAGATCGATACACCAGCGAGGTCGTTCATTTCAGCCAACGGGGTGAAGTTGAGGGTTCGTCGCCGCGCCACCCGGCGAGCAGACCGGCCCAATAGGCACGAACGACGTCGCCACGTCTTTTGGCCAGTAACTGCGCCGTTGTCTTGATCGCGCTGGCCAGCCTGAAGGAAATGATGAGCAGCATCCTGGCCCCGCGACCATGTTTGCGAAAGTAGCGGCCGCCGCTCTGCGCCAGCCGGTACCGCGCCAAGGGGTTCTCCTTGCCGCCGCTGCTGGCCGAGACGGCATGCCAGACATGGGCGTCGGGACACAGTCGCAGGCGGTAGCCCGCCAGCCGCGCCCGCCGGCAGTAGTCCATGTCCTCATAGTAAAAGAAGAAGCCTTCGTCCAATAGACCGACCGATTCCAGGAGCTCGCGCCGGACGAGCACCGCGCAGAAGGGGGCGAAATCGATATCGCGCGGTTGCGCCCATTGGCCGCGGTCGATCTGGTTCTCGCCGCCCGCTGTGACGTCGAGGAAGACGTTGAGGCGGTTGCCGACGCTCCAGATACGCCGGCGGTCGGCGGCGTAATACACTTTGGCCGTCACCAGCCCGATATCGGGCGCGGTCTCGATCGCCGCGACCAGGTGGTCCAGGGCGTCGGGGGCCAGTTCGGTGTCATTGTTCAACAGGAAGAAATGGTCGCTTGGCCCGGTCAAGGCTTGCCGCAGCCCGGCGTTGTTGCCGCCGGCAAAGCCGGTGTTGTCCGGCAGCCGCAGAATCCGGACCTGTGGAAAGCGCTCACCGACGGCGTCAGCCAGCGGCGGGGCGCTGCCGTTATCGACCAGGATCGTCTCGAATGGCCGATAGGCCAGCCCGGCGACGCTCTCCAGGCAGGCGAGCGTTGTCTCCAGCTGGTTCCAGGCGACGATGATGAGGGTGACCGGCGGCGACATGATCTCAGGGCTGGACGGCGAAACCGCTGTCGATGGACCGGGCCGCGCCGAAGCAGTAAATCATCTTGGTGGCAAAAACCACCGGCAGGCTGGGCCAGTGGGGCCAGAAGACGCGATTGGCATAGATGCCGGCCGTCACCCGCGCGGCGATGACCGGCGACAACAAGCGCCACCACCAGGCGTGGCGCGCGCCGTCCGGCGTGTTGAATTCCTCCCTATAGCGCAGGCGGACGCGAACGGCATTGTGACCGAGGTTGCGCCAGTGACGTGCGACGTCGCGGCAGGTGGTGCGCGCCGGGGCATGGGCGACCACGGCCGTCGGGTCGAAAAAGAGGCGGTAGCCGGCCCGGCGAATACGGATCGTCCAGTCGGCGTCTTCGGCGGCCGCGCCGGGGAAGGACTCATCCATGCCGCCGACGGCCTCGAAAACTTCCCGCCGCAGGCTCAGGTTAAGCGTCGGCAGGAGAAAGCGCGGGCCGGGTGGATGCTGCGGGACGAATTCATGGAACATCGATACGTTGTCGCTCTGGGCCCAGTAATTACTGCCCTGTAGGTCGACCGCGCCGCCGACGACTTGCTCCCCGGCCTGGTGGCGGGCGAGGTGGCGCGCCAGCCAGTCGGGGCGCGGAATGCAGTCGGCATCTAGCAGCAGGAAAATATCTCCCTGCGCGGCCGCCATGCCCAGGTTGCGGGCACGGGCGGCGCAGACCGGCCCGCCGGTATCGATGAAGCGCACCGTGGGAAAGCCGGCCAACGCGCCGGCCTCGTCGCGGCCGACAACGATGATATCGACCGGCAGTTCATGCGGGGCATCGACGGCCGCCAGCGTCCGGCCGAGTGTCGGCGCGTTGAGGCTGGGGATGATCACCGAGACGCGCATCTCACCACACCCGGCACAGCAAACCCTTCAGATAGGCCGATTCGGGGAAAGACAGCAACACCGGGTGATCGACCGCCTGCCCTAGATGGCGCAGTATCTGGACGTCTCGCCCGGCGTCGACGGCCGCGCCAAAGACAACTTTTTGGAACAGGTCGGCGCTGACCAGCCCGGAACAGGAGAAGGTGATCAGCGTGCCCCCCGGCCGCAGGAGGCGCAAAGCCAGCCAGTTCAAATCTTTATAGCCGCGGGTCGCCCGGTCGAGCTGGCTCTGGTTATAGGCGAATTTGGGCGGGTCGAGAATGACCACGTCGAATTGCCGCTCTTCTTCGCGGTAATAGCGCAGAACTTCGAAGGCGTCCCCGGCGATGTATTCGTCCCCCGGTCGCTCGAAACCGTTCAGCGCCATGGTCCGCTCGGCTGTCTCCAGGGCCGGAACCGAGCTGTCGACGGTGGTCACCTGGGCGGCCCCGGCAGCCGCGGCGTAGACGCCGAACGCGCCGGTATAAGCGAAAACATTCAGCACTTCCTTCCCGGCCATATAAACCGGTTGCCCGACGAGTGCCCGGTTGTCGCGCTGGTCCAGATAAAAACCGGTCTTGTGCCCGCGCCAGGTGTCGACAGGAAAGGCAAAACCGTTCTCCCTGATGACCAGCTCCGGTGGCGGGGCCTGGCCGTGGCGCATCTCCACCAACGGCCGCAGTCCCTCCTTGCCGCGCACGTCGGCATCCGAGCGCTCCAGGATACCCGCCGGGGCCAGCAGTTCCACCAGCCGGTTGGCAAGCATGCCCTTGCGGCGGTCAATGCCCAACGTCAAACATTGCATAACCAGGTGATCGTCGTAGCGGTCAACCACTAGGCCGGGCAAGCCGTCGGCCTCGGCGTTCACCAGGCGATAGGCGGTCGTGGCCGCTGAATCGCGGCTTTCTCCCGCCGGAAGACCCAGCCCCAGAGACCGGCGGCCATCCACGGCTCGTTGCAACCGGCCACGCCAGAAATCATGGTCGATCGGTTCGGCCGGGTCCCAAGACAGGATACGCGCCTGGATCTGCGACTTCGGATTGTAATAAGCTGTAGCCAGTGTTTCACCGCCATAGCCGGCAATCGTCACCAGCGCCCCCGGCTGAGCCTCGCCGTCGATGCGATCGATCGCTCCGGAGAACACCCAGGGGTGACGGTTAAGAACGGGTTTTTCGCGGCCCGGCTTCAGGATCAGGGTTGCGGTTGGTTGTTCCATAAGTCAATTATTGACGGGCAGGGGATAGGTGGCAAGTTGCAAGTGGCAGGTTGCACGTCGCAAGTAGCGGGTGGCAAGTGGCAAGTCCCACTTCCTTACTCGTCACTCGTATCTCATATCTCGTACCTCATCATTCGTCACTCGTTCCTCCGTCTGTCCGGCCACTTGCGAGACGAGGATACCGGCCAACATCAGACCGCAACCGATGAGTGCCCGGGGCGTCAACAGTTCGCCCAGCAGCAACCAGCCGCCGATGACGGCAAAGACCGCTTCCAGGCTCATGATGATGGCCGCCTCGGCCGGGCGGGCATGGCGCTGGCCGACGACCTGGAGCGTGTAGCCCACACCGACGGACAACACCCCGGCGTAAAAGATAGACGCCAACCCAGCCCGAAAGGCATCCAGGGTCACCGTCTCGGTCAGAAGGGCGACGATAGCGCTCAGCCCGGCGCACACCATGAATTGCATGAAAGCCAGTTTGACCGAATCGGTTCGAGGCGAATGCCGTCCCAGCAAAATCATGTGGACCGCCCAGAGAACAGCACCGAACAGCACCAACAGATCGCCCCAGGCCATCCGCAGACTACCCTGCATGGTCAGGAAATAGAGACCGATGGCTGCCAATATTGCGCCAGTCCAGGTTCCCGGCGATGTTCGCTGGCCGATAAACAGCCCCAGAATGGGGACGATGACGACATACAGGCTGGTGATAAAGCCGGCTTTCCCGGCGGTGGTATAGACCAGGCCGATCTGTTGCAGAGCGGCAGCGGCGAACAACACCACCCCGACGGCCAGCCCGCCAACCAGCAGCGCCCGGTTTTGGAAGGTGATGACCGGCAGGTTGTGGCCAGTCCGCTGCCGGTCGAGAAAGCGGATGAGCGGGATGAGCACCAAGCCACCGATGAAGAAGCGGATGGCGTTGAACGTGAAAGGCTCCAGATACTCCATGCCCGTCCGCTGGGCGACGAAGGCAAAGCCCCAAATCGTAGCCCCCAACAGAAGCAGCAAATTGGCGCGTAGGCGTAAGGAATCAGACATTGAAGCAATTCATCCGGTTGGTGCCCATTGTCCGAGTTGTCAGGACGAAAAACGGGCGATCAAGGTCTCGTTTACAGCCGCGACCGCCTCGTGCTGCACCCAGTGAGTATTCGCCTCCATCCCGATTAGCTCCCCACTATCACACAGAGCAGCGCTCTCTTCAGCCATCTCCGCCCCCAGGAACCTGTCTTTCGCGCCCCAGATAATGGTCGTCGGCACAGTAACCTGCTTGCCCGGCCGCTCGAGCGCCGGATAGCGAGCGGCCGCGCGATACCAGTTGAGCATGGCCGTATAGGCTCCCGGCTGTGACCACGCCGCCCGGTAAGCATCGAAGTCTGCCGCCGTGAACGTGCCCGGCAGGCTGCTGCCTCGCAACGCCTCGACGGCCAGCCGCCAGTTATTGGCCCGGCTGATCGACTCCGGCAGCCAGGGCAACTGGAAGAAGGCGGCATAGGTGCTGCGAGCCATCTGTCGGGGATCGGATTGCAGTCGCCGGCGCATCACCGTCGGGTGGGGCACGTTCAGGATGGCCAGCCGGCGCAGGCGCTGCGGCGCGATCAGGGCGATCCACCAGGCAACGATAGCCCCCCAGTCGTGACCCACCAAATAGACACTATCGTGTCGATGCGTATCCATCAGTCCGATGATGTCTTTGGCCAGGAAATCCAAACGATAGGCAGCGACCCCTTTCGGCTTATCACTCAAGTTATAACCACGCTGGTCGGGTGCATATACGCGAAAACCGGCCGCGGCCAGGGCCGGGATTTGCGCCCGCCAACCGTACCAGAATTCGGGAAAACCGTGCAACAGGATAACCGGCGGCCCCGATTCCGGTCCGGCGGTTACGACATGGAGCGTGAGGTCATTGGTCTTGACAAAATGGTGTTCGAGATCAGCCATCACTATTTATCAATTAAGGCGAATACAAAGTGTAAACCGGGAGATCAGGGACGATCCTAGCGAACCGGCGCGAGTCATACTAAAGTCATTAGGGCCTGGCGGATATCGGCGATGATATCGTCAATGTGTTCCAGACCGACCGAGACGCGAATCAGGCTCGGCGTGATGCCGACAGCGCGGCGCTCGTCCTCCGTCAGGCCACTATGGGTAGTCCCCGCCGGATGGGTGACCGTGGTGCGCGAATCGCCCAGGTTGGCCACGATGTCACACATTTGCAGCGCGTTGAGGAACCGCCGTCCAGCCTCAAGCCCCCCCTCTATCTCAAAAGTGACGATGCCGCCCCCGGCCGACATCTGTCGCCGGGCCAGTTCGTGCTGCGGGTGGGAGGGCAGAAACGGGTAGCGCACAGAGGCCACACCCGGTTGATCCGCCAGCCAGCCGGCCAGGGTCAGGGCGTTCTGGCAATGGCGAGCCATCCGCAGCGGCAACGTCTCCAGCGCCTGGTTCAAAATCCAGGCGTTAAACGGCGACAGCGCTGGCCCGGTCTGGCGGAAGAAAGGGACCAGTTCATTGATCAGCAACTTATCGCCGACGATGATGCCGCCAATCGTCCGCCCCTGGCCATCCAGGAACTTGGTCGTCGAGTGAACAACGAGATCGGCCCCCAAGGCAATCGGCCGCTGCACGACCGGTGTGGCGAAGGTGTTGTCAACGACCAGAATGACCCCCCGCTCGCGGCATAAGACGGCCAAAGAGGCTAAATCGACCAGGGTCAAGCCGGGATTCGACGGCGTCTCGACCAGACAGAGACGCGTCTCCGGCCGGAAGAGGCCGGCCCAATCCGCAACGGCATCGCTGTCGGCATAGGTATGGCTGATGCCCCAGCGCGGCAGGATGTTGACCATTATCTGGTGCGTCGCGCCAAAGAGCGCCCGCGCCGCCAGAACGTGATCGCCGCTGTTGAGCAGCCCGGCCAGGACGGTGAAAATGGCCGCCATACCCGACGCGACGGGAAGGCCCGCCTCCGCCCCCTCCAGCGCGCACATGCGAGCGACCAGTTCATCGCTGTTGGGATTTTCCCAGCGGGTATAAACGTAGCCGGGTTCTTCCCCGGCATAGACGGCTCGCGCTTGCTCGGCCGAATCGAAGGTGAAACCCGAAGCCATGTAGATCGGCGTCACCTGCTCGCGGTGCGGGCCGGCGGATGTTCGCGACCGAATGACCTCCGTCTCAATGTGAGGCCTGTTTTCCGTGGGTTTGAACTCGCTTGCTTGGCGCGCTTCCGGCATGATCGGCTATTCCTTTTCTTTTGTGCTAGGCGGTCCGAAGTGGCTAACGGTTGAAGGTGATGACACCTCGCGCTCCAGCCACGAAGGCTTCGGTCGCCAACCCTAGAAAGAGTCCGTGCTCGACGACGCCCGGTTGGCGGCGGATGCGGTCGGCCATCGCCTGCGGATCGGCCAAACCGGTGAAGTGGCAATCGAGAATGACGTTGTCCTCGTCGGTGATGAACACAACACCATCGTGTTGGCGCAGAACAACCTCGGCTCCCAAAGAGGTCAGGTAATCGGCGACCGGACGGCGAGCGAAGGAAATGACCTCCACCGGCACCGGCGCGCGCGTCGCCAGCCGGTCGACCAGTTTGCGATCATCGGCGACAACAATGAACCGTCGTGCGGCCGTCGCCACGACCTTCTCGCGCAACAACGCCCCACCCAGACCCTTGATCAAATTCAAGCCCGGATCGATCTCGTCCGCGCCATCGATGGCGATATCGACAATCGGGTATTCTTCGAGCGTGCCCAGCGGCACGCCGCAGCGCTCGGCTTCACGGGCGGTGACCTCGGCGGTGGGGATGCCGACGATATCGCGCAGGTGGCCCGCGGCCAGCAGTGCGCCGATGCGCCGAACAGCGAAGACCGCCGTGCTACCGGTACCCAAACCGACGACCATGCCGGAGCAGATCTGGTCGACGGCCTGTTCGGCCGCCTGCCGTTTAAGCTCTTCCAGAACATTCATGTGATACTATCCCGCCCGGATCCGAGACAATTCCCCCTGAGTCGAATTTTCCTGCAGCAGTTGCCAAACCCGTAAAAATTCGGCCACGCTCCAGGCTTGAGCGATGCAGCCGCGCGGGGCGAAGGGGGGATCACCTTCAAAGATCTCGCTGATGGTGCCGATGCCGTGATCGACCAGGTTCTTGAGGAGCGGCAACAGATAGGAACGAGCCGCCTTGCGATCGCCATAGACCCGCAGGTGGGCGTTGACGAAAGGGCCAATGAGCCAGGCCCAAACCGTCCCCTGATGATAGGCGCCATCCCGCTTGCGGCGATCGCCCGCGTACTGTCCGATAAAGGCCTTGTCGTCAGGCGAGAGCGAACGCAGGCCGTGGGCGGTTACAAGGTGTCGGGCACAGGCATCAACTATCGACCGTTGTTGCTCGGCGGTCAGCGGACTGTGGGGTAACGAAACAGCCAACAACTGATTCGGCCGCAGGCTGCCGTCGTGATTGAGCACCTGAGGCCAGCTCATATCTGGCGTGTCCAGGACGTCGTAGCAATAACCCAGCGGCGTGTTCCAAAATCGCTCGAAGCCTCGCTCAACCCGATCCGCCAGATCGGCATAAGTTTCCGCGTCTTCCCCCAATTGCCGGGCGAATTGTTCCATGATCCGCAAGGCGTTGTACCAGAGCGCGTTGATCTCCACGGGTTTGCCGATGCGCGGCGTCACAACCCAGTCATCCACCTTGGCGTCCATCCAGGTGAGTTGCACGCCCGCTTCCCCCGCGTAGAGTAAGCCGTCTTCCTCATCCATATGGATGTTGTACCGGGTGCCGCGGCGATGCCAGGAGACAATATCGGCCAGCACGGGATATAACTCGCCCAGTAACGCCCGATCGTCCGTCGCGTCAAGGTACTCGGCCAAGGCGATGAAGTACCACAAGGTTGCATCGACGGTGTTATATTCCGGCGTCTCGCCCTCGTCGGGAAACCGATTGGGCAGCATTCCCTGGTCGACAAATTGGGCATACGTCCGCAGGATGCTGGCCGCCACCTCCGGCCGGCCTGTAGCCAACGTTAATCCTGGCAGGGCGATCATCGTGTCTCGCCCCCAATCGCCGAACCAGTGATAGCCGGCGATGATCGATCGGCCCTCGGGATCGGTTGCCGTCGGGCGTCGAACGATAAACTGGTCGGCGGCCAATAACAAGTGGCGAATCGCCGCGATCAGGCTGGGATCATCATCGATCCCAACCTGCAGGGTCGCGCGGTCGAGGAGCGCTTGTTCATAGGCCAGCCGTTCGGCATAGGCGGCCGCACTGTCGAGATTGGGCGACGGCTCAGTGCTGGCGATAATGGCGAAGGTTTCCCCCGGCTTTAGGGTGATCTGGAACTGGGCCAGATAGAGATGATCCTCCGTCACGTCGCGCTGGCCGCGGAATTCTTCGACGCTCAGGAAGAAATCCTCATACCAGTCGAACTGGGGGGTAATTTCTGCCCGGTCAGTGAACAGATAAAAGGGCTTGGCGTCGTCGAACATCTTGATCCGGAGTCCCCGGCCAGCATCCAGTTCAATCTCGTCAATTTCCGGAAACCAGTCATTCATGATGATGGTGCTGTGGTACTCGCGATAATTACCCAAAGCCTTGATGGTCAGTCCCATGGGTCCGGTGGCGCGCGCAAGTGTATATTGAATATAAGTGGTATTGGCCCCCGGCTGCATCCAGATCCGCTTTTCAAGCAGGGCGTTGGCGCAAGCGTAGGTCCACACAGGGGTGGTCCCCTCTAGGTGAAACCGATCCAGGTGCCGGCTGCCGTCACCTTCCAGCGCGCCGTCTTCCCATCGATTGATATAGAGGTTGTAGAAGCGGCCGCTATCGGGATAAATTCCGTCATATTCAGCCGTTTCGTCCAGTTTGGCGAGCAGGAGCGTGCGCCCTAGGGGAGGCTGCAGGGCGGCCATGAGCAAGCCGTGGTAGCGGCGGGTCAGCATGTTGGGAATCGAACCGGAAGCATATCCGCCTATTCCATTGGTCACCAGCCATTCGCGTTTCGAGGCCACCGACAAATCGCCGCACACCTCGCGTCCAAAATCAAACATCATACACATCACTCCCAGCAACCGGCAGTCTTGTGGTCAGCCATCGAACCGGTTCAGTACTATAGCGGACAATGGGACATGTGGCCATTTTGAAAAGTTAAGGATTGAACAGGCTAGCGAGGAAAAGGCTC
>Ga0114939_10000228_pt1 | contig 48462 bp, 37 predicted proteins | sample AshMeaCrysSpring_FD_87196 | JGI IMG/M metagenome (GOLD analysis project Ga0114939, IMG submission 87196) | Groundwater microbial communities from Big Spring, Nevada to study Microbial Dark Matter (Phase II) - Ash Meadows Crystal Spring | ecosystem: Environmental > Aquatic > Deep subsurface >...
CAATTCGGCCAGCTGATCGGGGTTGGGCGACAACCACAGCGCGCCTTTTTCGCCGTCGACCGCGATTTGCCGGATGTCGGCCGCTTGCCACAGGTCGTGGCCGAGGCCGACAACAGCCGGAATGCCCAGCGCGCGGGCCAGGATAGCACTGTGGGCCGTGGCCCCGCCCAGCTCGGTGCAGATGGCCAGCACCCGCTCCGGGTCCAGGCGGGCTGTATCCGAGGGAGCCAGATCGGCGGCGATGAGGATCGACGGCTCGGCAAAATCGAGTGACGGCGGTTCAACGCCCATCAGGTGGCGCAGCACGCGGCGGGCCACATCCTCGATATCGGCCGCCCGGGCACGCAGATACTCATCATCTATCTCGCGATAGGCGGCAGCGACGGCCTCGGTCTCCTGCTGCCACACCGCCTCAGCGTTCAATAAATCGCGATAAATCCGGTCGCGAACGGTGTTGACCAGGTCCGGGTCGTCGAGGAACAGGCCGTGAGCTTCGAAGATGGCCGCCTCGGCCTGGCCGACCTGTTGAACCGCCTGGCGGTATAGCGCTTCGATCTCTAACCGCGCCGCGCCGATGGCACTGTTCAGTCGCTGCCATTCGGCCGCCGGGTCGTCAATCGGTCGCGCCACAACTTCCGGCAGGCGCGGCCGGTAACTGAATACGGGGCCAATGGCGATGCCCGGCGAAACGGGAATGCCGACCAACAGCCCCGGCGCGCGCTCGATTTCCGGCGTGGGCGCTGTGTCGCCGGGGGGTGGAGCGACAGCCGGTTCATCGACATCCCCAAAGTTATCGGCCGCCAGCGCCCGCAGCGCCGCCAGCGCCGCTATGGCCTCCGGGCCGCTGGCCGAGACGACAATCGTATCGCCCTGGCGCACGCCCAGCGTCGCCACCTGGTTGATGCTCTTGGCGTTGGCGCTGCGGCCATTCTTGGTCACGGTGATTTCGGCGGCGAAACGATTGGCGATGCTCACGAAGCGGGCCGCCGGGCGGGCGTGCAACCCCAGCCGGTTGTTCACCGGCAGGGCGATCTGCTCGCCGCCGGTTGTCTCCGGCACAGCCACGGCCGGTTCAGCTGTCGCTGTCGCGCCACCCAGCTGTTCGATTTTGACCGCCAGCGCGCCTTCCGCCTCGGCGATGATTTGCGCCGGAGTGGAGCCGACTGAGGATTGGACGGCCGCGGCCAACGTCCCTTCCACCAGCGGCGCGGACGACAGAAAAACATTGGCGCGCTGCTCGTCCGGCAGGAACTCCAGCGCCGTCTCCGCGCTCAGCAGGGCGCTGCCCAAATCCATCAACACCACCACACCATCGTCGCTGTAGACGGCATTGATGGCCTCCAGCACCTGCATAGCATCGGTGCCGATGGGGTTATCCGGATCATCGATACCACCGGCGATCGCCAGCGGCACCTGTCCCTGGGTCATCTGCATGGCCAATTCGCGCACCCCCTCGGCCAGCCGGGCGCTATGAGAGACGACGACTATTCCAACCATGGTGTGTACATTCCGGGCAGCTTGTAACTTCGTTGATGGTCTCGAGGACGAGACGGGTGAGTTGTTCGGGTGGGCCAGGCCGGAAACCGGTGGCCCCACAGCGGCAAGCATACCAACCCCAAGCGGTGGCCTCATAAGGCCGTCCAGGGCGGGTCAGATCGACGCGCTCGGCATCGACGCCCCAGCGCGCGTTGGTAATGAGGGACCGGCAACCGGCGGCGACGAGCTTGTCGCGGTAGAGGGCGAAATGGGTGCAATGGCGCATGAGTAGGATGGCGACATCGATGCCGGTCGGGAAGGGCAACATCCGGGCATCCCCGCAAAGAATATGGAGATTTTCCGGTAGCGCCTCCTCGGCCAGGAGCGCCGGTTGGAGCTCGATAGCATATACGATCCGCGCTCGCCCGGCCAAGCGCCGCGCCAGTCGCAAATCGCCGGCGCCGATATCAAGCACCACGGATCCGGGCGGCACCCAGGCCATCACCCGATCGTAGAGATCCTCATCATAAGGCGCCCACCGGCGTTCCCAGGTCGACAGTTCAGGCAACATAGTGAGTGACGCGCTATCGAGTTAACAGGTAATAACTAAAGATCGTCCAGCCCATGATCAGTCCGGCCAGTCCGAAGGCATAGAGAAAGGCGGTGTTGCCCATCATCGGGTAGAGCCGCCAGAGGACAAAGGCGAAGATCAGGACTGTCAGTAACCCGCCGCGAATCAGCCACGGCCGGAATTCGATCTCTGACCAACGGTTGTCGGCCTTTTTCTTCTTGTCGTCGGTCGATTTTTTTTCGTTTTTCGTCATGATGGCGTATTCGTCAACCTACCGGCGGCTAACCGGCCAACCGCTGGAGGGAAACGGCCAACCAGAGACCATAAGCGATCGTGACCGCGCCAACCACGGCGAGGGCCCAGTTAATGACGCGAATGGCGCCGACGCTCGGCCGCGTGTCCAGCGCGATGGCCCGCACGCCCAACAGGGCGTGGACTGTCGCCAGGATAACGAACAGGACCTCGACTCCGAAAACCAGCGGGTTAGCAACGTAATCCAGCACCTGCTGGTAATCGCGCAGCCCGCCCTCGACGACGAAATGGTGGGCGATCATGTGGAGGCCCAGGATGATCACCAGAAATAGTCCGGAAAAGGCCTGGACCAGCCAAAGCGAACCGGCTCGGTCGCGCTGGGCGGCCATCTCTTCCAACGAACGGCGTGTCATCGTGCTTTCCATGGGATTACTCCTTTATTGTGTCGTGTAAGGCGCGGTCATTTAGTAAAAATGAGAACCGCGCCGACGGCAAACAGAACCAGCGCGATGCCGACCAGGACGTAGAAGAGCGTCTTTTGCCGGTAGTTGGCCACGCCCATGCCCACCAGGGCGACCCTGATGCCGTTAAACATGTGGTAGACCACGCCGAACAACAAGACGACATCCAGCATCAGGAACCAGGGGGTCCGGGCGATGGCGATAAAACTGTTCCAACTCTCCTCACCGCGCAGCAACAGGCTCAGAATGGCCAGATGGAGGAAGAGATACACGGTCAACCCGATGGCGGTCAGGCGGTTCAGGGCGAAGGCGATCGTGTTGATGCTGCGTCCACGGGGGTTGAACCAGGCATTGAGCGGCCGCTTCGGCCGGACGGGATCGGTTGTCGGTTGAACATCTGCCATGGATGATTTCTCCTCAAATGATAATATTGGCGATCACTTGCCACCAAACAGACGGCGGAACTTGCGCTTGGTCAGTTCGCGGCGCAAAGCCATGATCTGGTCGCCGGGGAAGACACCGGAGGGGCAAGCCTCGTTGCATTCGTAAGCCACGTGGCAGCGCCAGCAGCCGTTGGCGCTATCGACCCAGTCGAGCACCGGCTGGGTCTGGATGCCGCGCGGCTCCTCGACCACCCGCCAGGCGGCGGCCAGCGCCGCCGGACCCAGGTAAGTCGGGTCGCTGCCCATGATGGGACAGGCTGAAACGCACAGGTTGCACTCGATGCAGTTCTCGCAGCGCATGTAGGCCTCGATGCCTTCGGCAACTTCGGCATCGTCCAGAAACTCGCTCTGACGGATGAAGGGCAATCCCGTGGCGTTGAAGCGATCGTAAAACGGCTCCATGTCGACGACGAGATCGCTGATGAGCGGCATGTTGCGCATCGGTTCGACCACGACGGTCGGCGTGCCCAGATCGAAAACCTTGACGACGCAAGACAGTTCCTCGCGACCGTTGATGATCATGCCGCACGTGCCGCAACTGGCGTGGTGGCAGGAGTGGCGCATGATGAGCGTGCCGTCCTGGTCGCGCCGGATGTCCTGGAGGGCGACAAGCACCGTGGTGTTCTCATCACACCTGACCTTGAAGGTCTGGTAGCTGGGGGCGTCCTGGCCTTGCTTGTAGCGAAAGACTTTGAATTCAATATCTCTTTCGGCCATTATGATTCCTCTTTTCCGGTAACAATTGACAGAGACCGCCGATCATAGACAACAAGCCTGTCCGTGGCTTCCGGCAGTCGGTCGTTCGTCGGCCTAGCTGTAGTAAGCCGTGTGCGGCAGGAGCACGAATTCGCGCGTCCCGCAGGGCTTTTCCATGCCCATCTTCTTGCAGACGACATCAGCCGTGGTTTCGGCCATACCCCGCAAGGTCGTCGCCTTGCCGCCGGTGATGGTGACAAACCCTTCGACACCCTCGTCGATATGGTCGAAGCATTTGAAGGTCCGGCTTAGTTCGCGCCCCGTGTCGGCGCCGCGCGGACCGATGAGCGGCCGCGCCGCCGACCAGGCCGCCCGAAATTCAGATGTCCGCACGGCCGGCACCAACTCCGAGCCATACTTCACCATCATCTGGATGTGGTCCTCCGGCAGGCCCAGGTTGTCGGGATCTTCGACTACCCACGAGCTGGTGCCGATGACCGACAATGCCCGTTGCGGAACGATGATGTCACCGTCGCCCGAGGCATGTAGCCGGTTGATGACCATATTGCAGAGCCGGCCGCGCACGGCTAGCATGACCCCCGGCGACGGGCGGATAGGAACATCGACCCCAACCATGTCGCCGATTTTGCCGCTCCAGGCACCACAAGCGTTGATGAAGATGTCACCGCCGATCTCATACTCCTTGTTGGAGGTATGATCGCGCACGCGAATGGCGCTGATGGCGTTGCCGCGCTTGATGAAATCGACGACCTCGTTATAGGTCTTGATCACCGCGCCGCTATGCTTGGCCGTGGCGAAGAAGCGCAACGGCATCCGCATGGCGTCCATCGTCGCGTCGGGCACCTGGACGGCCATCTTGGTCTCCGGATTTAGATTGGGCTCCCGGCGCAGCGCTTCCTCGCGGGTCAGACGCCGCGCGGGAATACCGCACTCCAGGCAACTTTCAATGAATTCGTGACTATAAGCGACCTCTTCATCGGTCATGGCCACGAAAAGCCCATCGTTCATCTCAAAGGAACCGGGAGCGATCCGCCGCAGGATCATGTTTTCTTCGATACACTCGACCGCCGATTCTTTGTCCTTGACGGCGTAGCGGGCGCCGCTGTGGAGCAGGCCATGATGCCGCCCGGTTGTGCCGGACGTCACTTCGCCGCGTTCCACCAGTGTGACCTTGAAACCGCGCATGGTGAGATCGTGGGCCACGGCCGCTCCCGTGCCGCCACCGCCGATGATTACCGCATGAAATGGCGCCATCATCTCCTCGCTTTCAACAGGTGTCGTGCCGTCACCCACCTGTCGGGCTGACCCCTAAAAACTGTCAGGGATCAGACAGTGGACACTGCTGTCACACTGCCTGACCCCTGAGGTATCAAGTAGGCAGGTTGGCAGCGTCGTGCTGCCGGTACCTCACCGGGAGGCCAAACCTCCCGATGAGGCGACAGGTTACTAATGCTCGACCCAATCGAAGGTACGGGTAACCGCCTTCTTCCACATGCGGTAGTTGTCGGTACCAGCCTTGCTGTTCGGATCCGGGTCCCAGGTCTTGTCCATCGCCCAGTTCTTGCGGATGTCGTCTTCGTTCTTCCAGAAGCCAACGGCCAGACCGGCGGCATACGCCGCGCCGAGGGCCGTGGTCTCAGCCACCTGCGGCCGGATAACCGGCACGCCCAGGACGTCCGCCTGGAACTGCATGAGCGTGTCATTGTAGACCATACCGCCGTCAACCTTCAACGCCTTCAGCGGCACGCCGGAGTCGGCGTTCATCGCGTCCAACACCTCGCGGGTCTGGTATGCGGTGGCTTCCAGGGCAGCGCGGGCGATGTGGCCTTTATTGACATAACGGGTCAGGCCGACGATGACGCCGCGGGCGTCCGACTTCCAATAGGGCGCGAACAGGCCGGAGAAGGCCGGCACAAAGTAGACACCGCCGTTGTCCTGAACGCGCTTGGCATAGTCCTCGATGTGATAGCTGAAGTCAAAGAAGTTCAGGTTATCGCGCAGCCACTGGACGAGCGCGCCGGTGATGGCGATCGACCCTTCGAGGGCATAGACCGCCGGCTTGTCGCCGAACTTGTAGCACAAGGTCGTGAGTAACCCGTTCTTCGAGGGTACGATGTCGGTGCCGGTGTTCATGATCATGAAGCAGCCGGTGCCGTAGGTGTTCTTCGCCTCGCCGGGGCTGAGGGCCGCCTGGCCGACGGTCGCGGCCTGCTGATCGCCCAGGTCACCGCTGACGGGGATCTTGCCGCCGAATGGACCATCTTCGGTGGTGTAGCCATAGACGGCTGAGGACGGCATGACCTTGGGCAACATCTTGATCGGCACACCCATGACAGATGCGACCTCTTGATCCCAATCGAGGGTCTTGAGGTTCATGAGCATGGTCCGGCTGGCGTTGGTCACATCGGTGACGTGGGCACCGCCCTTCGGGCCGCCGGTCAGGTTCCAGATGACCCAGGTGTCGATGTTGCCGAAGACGGCATCACCGCGCTCAGCAGCGGCCTTGGCTTCGGGCACGTTGTCCAGGATCCAACGGACTTTCGGGCCGGAGAAGTAGGTCGCCAGGGGTAAACCAACCTTATCGCGGAACCGGTTCTGGCCGCTGCCCCCTTCAAACTCCTTAATGAGCTTGTCGGTGCGGGTGTCCTGCCAGACGATGGCATTGTAATACGGCTTGCCAGTATTCTTGTCCCAAACCACGGTCGTTTCCCGCTGGTTGGTCACACCAACGGCAGCGATATCGCTGGCCTTTACCTTGGCCTTGGCCATAGCGCCCTTGATGACGTCCTGGGTGCGCGCCCAGATCTCCATCGGGTCGTGCTCGACCCAGCCGGCCTGGGGGTAGATCTGCTCGTGTTCCATCTGGTGGACACCGACCGGCAGGCCATGATGATTGAATATCATGCAACGGGTACTGGTGGTACCCTGATCAACAGCAGCTACATAATCAGCCATTTTCTAGTTCTCCTTTGTAACGAGACTTGCGCCGGTCAGGATGAAAATTTCTAACCGGGATCGATCGATTCGGTGGGTTAACAGCCTGCAGGATCAGGCATTGAGCGTTGTCAACAACGCGTTCAAAATCAGAAAAGATGAAGTGGCTCCAGGGTCCTGATGACCAATGCTCCGCTCGCCCAGATAGCTGGCCCGGCCTTTGCGCGCCTGCAGAGGGATCGTGTCCTTCATACCCTGCTCGGCGGCGGCGACGGCGTCGGCAATCGCAGCGACTACGCCCTTGCCGCTCTCCGTGCCGCTTTTCAAGGCGGCCAACGCCGGCAGCAGGGCGTCGATCATGGTTTTATCACCCAGTTGCGCCCGGCCGCGCTGGATCACGCCATCCACAGCCGCCTGGAGTAGTTCGACCATATCCCCGTTGGTCAGTTCTTCCTTGGCGTCGGCGGCCATCCCGCCGCGCATGAAGAACGTGCCATAGAGCGGGCCGCTGGCGCCGCCTACGCTGGAGATGAGCGTCATCCCCACGGTCTTGAGGATATTGCCGATGTCCTTGTCGGCTACGGTCGGCAGCTTTTCCATGACCTTCTTGAAACCGCGGTCCATGTTGGTGCCGTGATCGGCGTCGCCGATGGGCGAGTCAAGTTGGGTCAGATAGGCTGCGTTCTCGTTCAGCACGGCGGCCGTGCTTTCCAGCCAGCGCACGATTTGTTCTTTACTAATGGTTGTCATTCCAGGACCCTTTTTACAGTTACAGTATCCAAACCTACAGTATTCAGTACCCTGTAACAAAAGCCAATAATTTCGTAGTGGGCGATTGATCGCCATCCGGGGCAATCAATTGCCCACTACAAACAATCAGACGCCCCAACGTAGACCGGGAGTCTTCACCGGGGCATCCCAGAATTTTAGAATCTCGTCGTCCGCCTTCAACAGGGTGATCGACATGCCGGCCATCTCCAGAGAGGTGATGTAGGGACCGATCAAGTTACGGACGATCTCGACGCCGTGGGCCTTGCAGACCTGTTCCAGTTTGCGATAGACGGCATAAAGTTCGGACACGGGCGTGCCGCCCATGCTGTTGACGAAAGCGATGACCTTGTCGCCTTTCTTGAAAGGCTCGTCAACGAGGGTCTTTTCGACCCACTCGCCGTTGGCGGAATCCCACTCGCGAACCGTGCGGCTGTAAGCGCCGTCGGTCAGGATTTCCTTGGCCATCATCTCGGTAATCGCATCGGCGTTGGTCAGTTCCATGCGCTTCTGACCCGGCTCGCCGTGGATACCGATACCGATTTCCATTTCGTTCTCACCCAGTTCAAAGGTCGGCTTGCCGGCAGCGGGCACGGTGCAGGAGGTCAGGGCCATGCCCATCGAGCGGCCGTACATGTTGACTTTGCGGCAGAGGTCGGCGCATTGGTCCAGGCTATAGCCGGCTTCGGCCGCGCCGCCGACGATCTTCTCGGCCAGAACGGTGGTGCCGACACCGCGACGACCGGCGGTATAGAGGCTGTCCTTCACGGCCACGTCATCGTCGATGAGGATGCTCTGCACCGGGATGCCTTCAGCGGCGGCCATCTCGGCCGCCGTCTCGAAGTTGAGGACGTCGCCGGTGTAGTTCTTGACGATGAACAGGACACCCGCACCGCTGTTGACGGCCTTGGCCGCCTCATACATCTGGTCAGGGGTCGGCGATGTGAAGACCTCGCCGGGGCAGGCCGCGGCGAGCATACCCATGCCGACGAAGCCGCCATGCATCGGCTCGTGGCCGCTGCCACCGCCGGAAACGAGGGCGACCTTGCCGGCCACCGGCGCGTCGGCCCGATAAACGAAGTTGGGTTCGAAGTGGACTTTCAGCAAGTCGGGATGAGCGGCAGCCATCCCCTCCAATTGCTCTTTTACGACATCCGGAACAGCATTGATCAGTTTTTTCATGGGTCTCTTCCTCGCAGGTTTAGGCCGGGTTCCCCGCGCCGATTCTCACGTTGTTGGGTTTCTTTATAGCCCAGAGAACCCGGCAGGCATGAATGAAAGAATTTCTCGGATTACCAGCCGAGCGCGCCCCACACCAGGGCGGCGATCACGGCACCGATAATCGGGCCGACGACGGGGATCCAGCTATAGCCCCAGTCGGAGCCACCCTTGCCGGGGATGGGCAGGATGGCGTGGGCGATACGCGGGCCGAGGTCGCGGGCCGGGTTGATGGCGTAGCCGGTAGGGCCGCCCAGGGAGAGGCCGATGCCCCAGACCAGGAAAGCCACTACTGCCGCGCCGAACGCTCCCAGGCTCACGGCGCTGGCCGCGGCATTGGCCGCGCCGATGCCGAACACGCCAAACACAAGCATGAAGGTGCCGATGATCTCGGTGATCAGGTTCCACACGGTGTTGCGGATGGCCGGGCCGGTCGAGAAGACGGCCAGCTTGGCGCCCGGGTCGGGGGTCGCGCCCCAGTGCTGGAAGTAAGCCAGCCAGACGATGACCGCGCCGATGAACGCGCCGATTAACTGGGCGATGATGTAAAACGGTACCTGGCTCCAGGGGGTCGATCCCTGCACAGCCAAACCGATGGTCACGGCCGGGTTCAGGTGCGCGCCGGCGACCCACCCGGTCATGTAGACGGCCACGAAGACCGCCATGGCCCAGCCCGTGGTTATCACGATCCAGCCGGAGCTGTTGCCCTTGGTCTTGCCCAGGACGACGTTGGCGACGACGCCGTCACCAAGAATGATGAGGATCATCGTGCCGATGATCTCGCCTAGTAAAATATTTGTCGTAGTCATTGTTCTCTCCTTTGAGGACGTACTAAACGTTTCAGAATGGTAGTTCAGATAAATTTGATTCAAACCATTTCTGTTGAAGCCGCGGGGGGGGTGATTTAATTTTGGACTTCTCGATAACCTTACCTCCTTGCCTCGACAGCGACGCCGTTGAGATCGGGAGCGCCGGGCAGCTTGGACAGAATTGGGGAATTAGGCCGGTGAATGACTTCCCGGCGCTTCCCCGGCAGGCTGTCTGGGCGATTGTTGACGAACGTCCGCAAATGCGTGTTAGTCACCTTGTCCGAACGCAGTGGGCAGGACTTGTGCAAAACACACAAAGGGTATGATACCCATTTAAGTGGGTGGGTCAAGCACTCTTGTGATTTTGTTTCAAATTAAAACAATCGTTGAGGGCGATTTGATTCGAAATGAAACATCGCTCAGGCCTTGAAGAGTCCGGGGGAGAGATTGAGGCGCTTCATCTTGCGCCAGAGGGTCGACCGGCCGATGCCGAGCAAACGGGCCATCTCCGTCACCTGGCCGCGGCAAGCCCAGCCGGCCCGCATGATGGCCTCGCGTTCGGCATCCATGACTGATAACACTGGTTGGGCCAGCGGCGAGCGGGCGCTTAACACCCGGCCGGTGCGCACCGCCTCGGGCAGATCGGCCGGCCGGATCACGCCGTCGCGGCTCTGGCTCATGGCCCGTTCCAGGACGCTCTCCAGTTCGCGCACATTGCCCGGCCAGGGGTAGCGACAGAGGATGCGCACGGCGTCATCGTCGATCCACACCGCCCGGCTATCGCGGGTCGTCTGCCGGGCCAGGAAACGCTCGGCCAAGAGGGGGATATCATCGACGCGGTCACGCAACGGTGGGACGTCGATGCGAAAGACGCCGAAGCGATAATACAAGTGTGACAGGAAGTTGCCGTCGGCGACCAGATCGGCCAGATCGGCCGTCGTAGCGGCGATGATGCGCACATCGACGGGGATGGGTTCAGAACTGCCCAGTCGCATGACGTGCCGTGTTTCGATGACGTGAAGCAGCGCGGCCTGGAGTTCCAACGACAGGTTTTCGACCTGGTCCAGCAGCAACGTGCCGCCGTCGGCCAGCTCGAATTTGCTGGGTTGGCCGCGGGTGTTGGTATCCTGTTCCTGGCCGAGGATCTCGCGCACCATCAGTTCGTGGGGGATGGCCCGGCAGTTGATATCGATGAAGGGCTTGGCTGCTCGCGGGCCGTCATTATGAATGGCTCGCGCCAGCAGGTTCTTGCCCACGCCGCCCTCGCCCATGATCAACACCGGCGCCGTGCCGCGGGCGGCTGTCCGCGCCTGGCGCACGACCTGGCGCATGATGCTCGACTCAGCCTGAACGTCCTCGATGTGGAGACTTGTCTGCGCCCCATATTGCTGCTGGGCGATCTGGCGCACGTGCTCGATCGGGTTCAGCAAGGCGATATAGCTGGTTGGCGCGTCTCCCGCTTCACGGATGGGCCGCAGCGTGACGATGCTGCGCACATCACGACCCAGGACGCGCAGGCTCAACTCGATATCGGATAATTCATTGTGCGCCGCCAGTGCGCCGGCTACTTCGCCCGGAAAATGGAGGACATCCCCCAGCGGCCGCCCCATGACCGCCCGAGGATTGATCTGCAGGATCTCGGCGGCCTGCTCGTTGACGTGGCGAATCTCCCCCTCCGGCGACCAGACGATCACCCCCTCGGTGATCGATCCGAGGACCGTGTTGACTTCCCCCAAGCGCTGATTGGCCTCCTGCAGGTACCAGTTGGCTTGTAGCTGGTTGCTGATGGCCCGCGCGGCCGACATCACCAGGGCCAGCGTGTGGGATGATGCCGTCTCCACGGAGCCGACCATCCCCAACAGACCGATGATCCGCCCCCGCACGTCATGGACGGGCGCGGCGGCCGAGACGATCCCGTGCAGGAAGGCGAAGTAGTGCTCGGCCCCGATGACCTGGATGGGCGTGGCATCGATCAAGGCCAGGCCCAGGGCCGTCGTCCCGGATGTGTCTTCCGACCAATAGGTTCCTTGCTGGAAGCCCAGGTCGGCTGCCTTTGCCTGGGCATGATTGTCACCGCCGATAATAACCAGGCAGCCCGCGCCATCGGCCAGCAAAATCGCGTAATCCGACCCTTCCGTGTATTGGTGTATGTCTTCGATAAAAGGGGTCGCGATCGTGATGAGGTCCTGCTGGCCCCTAATGATGGACGCCAGCGAGGCCTTATTGATCGGGAGGGCGCGTGGTCGCACCAGCGGGTTGAAGCGGCTGACACAACGGCTCCACGATCGCCGGATGGCCGGGTCGATGTGCGCCACTTCCGCGGCGGTGAACCGCCCTTCGGTGATGTATGACTGCCAGGCGTGGGCGATCAGGTCCTGGTTGGCGGGGATATCGGCCGGCTGCATGGCTCCATATTACGCCGGATAAACCAGAAGCTCAAGTCATTGGTGCTTGCCGGGCTTCGGCGGCGATGTTAAGCATCGGTTGGTGGAGCGCGCCGTTGCTGACCAAAATATCAAAACGGTGCTCCAACCGGATCGGCCGGCCGTCCAAAAACGTTACCCGGCCGCCCGCTTCCTGGACCATCAGAATAGCCGCCGACATATCCCAGCAATAAACCTTCAACTCCCAGTAGCCGTCCAGCCGCCCGGCGGCGACATAGGCGACATCGAGGGCGGCCGATCCGGCCCGGCGAATCCCTTGTGCCCGCCGGGTAAATAAATTGACATAATTCAAGTTGTTGTCCGGGCTGGTATGCACGTCATAGGGGAAGCCGGTCGCCAGCAATCCGGCGGCCAGGTCTGTCTCGGCGGTCACCTGCAATCGTCGCCGCCCGCGCGGCCCGTCCAAAAAAGCGCCCTCCCCGGTGATGGCGGTGAAGGTCTCCGCGTGTATCGGGTCGAAGATCACCCCCAGGACGGGGTCGTCGCCGTGGTACAGGCCCATCGATACGCAAAACATCGGAAAGTTGTGGGCGTAATTGCTGGTGCCGTCCAGCGGGTCGATATACCAGCGAAAGCCGTCCCCCCTGCCGGTGTTGGTACCCTCTTCGCCCACCAGCCCGTGGTCGGGAAAGGCCGCTCGCAGCCGCCCGACGATCAATTCCTCCGAAGCCTTGTCATATTGGGTTACCCAGTCGACGGCCGAGCTTTTGCGCTCGATCCGCTTTTCCCGCCCAAATCCATCCATTAAAAGGGCGCCGGCCTCGCGGGCGATGTCGATGGCGGTTACGAGTGCTTGTTGTCGATCAAAACCAGTCATTGATAGGACTTCCGGATGCTCAGGCGTCCATTTGGGCGCGCAGGTATTCTTCCACGGCGGCGGCCGTCGGCAAGTTAAGCGCCGTCCGGGCGATGTCGCGACAGCTTTCGCGATTGAGTTTGCGAATGGCGGCCTTGATTGTCGGCACGGCCGAGGGGGCCATGCTGAACTCGTCCAGCCCCAGCCCAAGCAGAACGGGCACTGCCAGCGGGTGGGCGGCGAACTCGCCACACAGGCCAACCCACTTGCCGGCGGCGTGCGCGCCTTCGATGGTGCGGGCGATGAGCCGCAGAACCGCCGGGTGAAAGGGCGTCGCCAGCGAGGCCACGCGCTCGTTCGTCCGGTCGACGGCCAGCGTATATTGAGTCAGATCGTTGGTGCCGATGCTGAAGAAGTCGACCACCGGGGCCATCTGGTCGGCCAGCAACGCCGCCGAGGGAATTTCGATCATCACCCCGAACTGCACATTTTCAGCCTGCGGCCGCCGTTCGGCCCGCAACCCGGCGCGGGCTTCATCGAGGATTTCACGGGCGCGCGTCGCTTCCTCCACGCTGGAGACCATCGGCACCATGATGCGCAGGTCGGCCCCAACGCCGGCCTGCAGCAGGGCGCGAAACTGGCCCAGCAGGACATCAGCATGGCGGTCGATGAGCCGGATACCACGCCAGCCCAGAAAGGGGTTGGCCTCCTCGGAAAAGCCCAGGTAGGGCACGGCCTTGTCGCCGCCGATGTCGAGGGTACGAACCACCAGCGACCGGTCGCCCATGATCGCAAACACATCGCGATAGGCCTCCACCTGCTCGGTTTCGCTGGGCAGGCTGTCCCGGTCAAGGTAGAGAAACTCCGTCCGGAAAAGACCCACGCCCTCCGCGCCGCTTTCGATGGCCCGGCGGGCGTCCTCGGCGTTGCCGATGTTGGCCACCACCTCCACCCGGTGGCCGTCAAGGGTCACGGCGGGTTGATCGCGGGTGGCCATATCGCTGGCCAGTCGCTGGTTATAAGCGCGCCGGGCCAGCTGGGCCTCCTCCAGTTGGGCTGCCGTGGGGAACAGGGTGATCTGGCCGCTGTTGCCGTCGAGAATGGCGGGGGTACCGTTGGCCAGTCTCTCCAGTTCCAGGGGCGCGCTGACCACCGCCGGAATACCCAGGCTGCGGGCCAGGATGGCCGTGTGCGAGGTTGGCCCGCCGCGCTTGGTGCACAAACCAAGCACATATTCGGGATCGAACTGGGCGGTATCGGAGGGCGTCAGGTCTTCGGCCACCACAATCACCTGCTCATTGGGTAAACGGCTCACGTCGGGGGCGATGCCCATCAAGGCGTAAATGACCCGCCGGCCGATGTCGCGCATGTCGGCCGCTCGCGCTCGGAAGTACTCGTCGTCCAGTTCGAGCAGCGCCTCGGCGTTGGCCTCGATGACCTCATTCACGGCGGCTTCGGCATTGACGTGCCGCGTCTCGATCATCCGGCGCACATCATCCAGCAGGTCCTCATCCTGCAACAACATCTGGTGGGCTTCAAATATCTCCGCTTCGGCGCTCCCGATGGTGGCACGGGCGCGGTCATGGAGGGCGGCCAACTGTTCAACGGCGGCCTCAACAGCCACCTGAACCCGCCGCCACTCGGCTTCGGGGTCGGTTACGGCATAAGCCCGGATATCGGCCGGAGGTGGGACAAAAACCCAGATCGGACCTATGAAGATGCCAGGTGAAGCGGGAATGCCGGTTAGGGTGTGAGACATGGCTATAACACCATCAATTCGGGATTCTGCACGACATCGCGGAGATCACCCATGAAGCGCGCGGCGATCGCGCCGTCGATGACGCGATGGTCAACCGACAAGGTCATCGTGCACAGTGGCCGGACCATTGGCCGATCCTGTTCATCGGGTACAAACACCCGGTTGGTTCGGCCGACGGCCAGGATGCCCACTTGCGGCGGGTTGATGATGGCCGTAAAACGGTCGATGCCGAACATACCCAGATTCGAAATGGTGAACGTGCCCTCGGCCAGCTCTTCGGGCTTCAGCTTGCCTTGCTTGGCGCGTTTGCTCAGGTCGCGAATCTCGTCCGACAGCCGCCCGATGTTCTTAGCGCCGGCATCCTTGACCACCGGCACGATCAGGCCGTCGTCGAGGGCCACGGCGATACCGATATTGGCCACCGGCCACAGGATGATCTCATCCTCGCCGAGGTGGCTGTTCAGCGACGGGTGGCGGGCCAGCGACCAGGCGACCGCGCGTGCCAGTGCCGCCGTCAGGGTAACTTTCTCCGCGCCTTCCGGGCGCAACTCGTTGGCCTTGGCCACCAGGCCCTGGAGGGCGGTCATGTCGATGTCGGCCTGGAAGGTGATGTGCGGCGCTTCCTGCATGCTGCGCTGTAGCGTGCGGGCGATGGTACGGCGCATGGTCGTGAACGGCACGCGCACCAGTTCGCCGGGAGTAGACGGGACAGCGACCGGCGGGGTGATTCCGGCGGGAGTCGCGACGACGGCCGCCCGCGCCAAGACCACATCATTCGCCTGCACCCGTCCGTGGGGGCCGCTGCCGGCCATGGTCGCCAGGTCCAGGCCCGACTCACGGGCTACGCGGCGCGCTGCCGGAGTCGCCCGCACCTTGCCGTCGCCGGCGGACCGGTGGCCCAGGAAGTCCTCGACATCCTTGCGCGTCACCCGGCCGCCCGGTCCCGTGCCAGCTACCTGGGTCGTGTCTACCCCGGCGGCGGCGGCCACGCGTGTGGCGATGGGCGTGGCCCCACCCGCTATGGTCCCCGCGGCGACAGACGCTTCCGCCGGTACAGGCGGAGCGGGGGAGAGGGCTTTTGCCGGAGCGCCGGCCACAGCCGAGGGTGCGGCCTGGACCGGCGGTGCTTCGCCGGGAGCCAGGATGTAGGCGATCACCTGCGTCACCGGAACCGTATCGCCGGCCGCCGCCTGGATGCCGCCGACAATGCCCGCGGCGGGCGCTTCGACCTCCATGTTGACCTTGTCGGTTGTCACTTCTAGCAGCGGGTCACCGGCTTCGACGGTGTCGCCTTCCTTCACAAACCATTCGACGATTTGCGAATCTTCCTGGGTGAACCCGAATTTGGGCATAATCACTTCTTTGGCCATCTTCACTCCGGATCAGCCGGGACCGCGCCCGCTAATAGGCTCCGTGAGCCAGCTTGCGCGCCTCTTCGACGATGGTTTCAACCTGCGGCACCGTGTGGTACTCCAGGTTGCGGTTATAAGGAATTGGGATGTCGAGACCGGCCAGGCGGCGGACCGGCGCGTCGAGATAGTCGAAGGCCTCGCTCTCGACGATGCGCGAGACCATCTCGCCGCCGAAGCCGCCCGTCTTGACCGCCTCGTGAACGACCAGCGCCTTGCCGGTCTTGATGACCGATTCAACAATCGGCTTTTCATCCAGCGGGTTCAGCGTCCGCGGGTCGATCACCTCCAATTCAATGCCCTCCTGGGCCAGCTTTTCGGCTGCTTCCAGCGTCCGCGGCACCATGATCGAAGTCGCCACCACGGTCAGGTCGCGCCCCTGGCGAACGACATTGGTTTGCGACAGCGGCACGCGGTACATCTCCTCCGGCACGTAGCCCTTGGTGCGGTAGAGCAGTTTGTGCTCGACGAAGATCACCGGATTTTCATCCTCGATGGCGGCGATCAGCAGCCCCTTGGCGTCGTAGGGCGTGCTGGGCATGACGACTTTTAGGCCGGGCACGTGGACGAACCAGTTTTCCAGGCTTTCAGAATGCTGGGCAGCCGCGCCCGTGCCCGAGCCGCCGGGCATGCGCAAGACCATCGGTACGGTCGCCTTACCGCCGAACATGAAGCGGATCTTGGCCGCCTGCAGCACCAGTTGCTCCATGCTGAGGGTGACGAAGTCCATGAACTGGATCTCGCCCACCGGCAGCATGCCGGTCAGGGCCGCGCCGATGCACGCCCCGGTGATGGCCGCCTCGGAGATGGGTGTGTCAATCACCCGGTTTTCGCCGAATTCATTGAACAGGCCGGCGGTCACGGCGAACGCGCCGCCGTAAACACCGATATCTTCACCGATTAGAAAGATGCGCTCGTCGGCCGCCATCTTCTGGCGCAACGCCTCGCGCAGCGCTTCGGCATAGGTTAATTCACGCATAGACCCCCTCCAGAATGGTGCTCAACTCAGCTTCCGGGCTGTTCTCGGCGAAGACCACCGCCGCCTCGATCAGCGCCTGGGCCTCGGCCTGCAAGGCGTCGACCTCTTTCTGGGCCAGGTTCAACACGGCGGCGAATCGGGGAATGGGATCCCGTTGCTGCCACTCGCGGACTTCATCGCGGGTGCGGTAGGCCTCGCGATCGCTCTTGGAGTGCCCTTTCCAGCGATAGGTAAGCGACTCGATTAACGTCGGGCCGTTGCCTGCCTGGGCGCGTGCCTTGGCCTCGCGGACGGCCTGGTAAACCGCCAGCGGATCATTGCCGTCGACCGTTACCCCGGTGATGTTATAGGCGCAAGCCCGCTGGCTGATCCGGTCGATATTGAATGCGCGCTGCACGGCCATCGACATGGCGTACTGGTTGTTCTCACACAGGTAAATGATCGGCAGGTCCCAGATGCTGGCCATATTCAGCGCTTCGTGAAACGCGCCTTCGTTGGCCGCGCCGTCGCCGAAGATAGTCAGGCACACCTGGTCGGTCTTGCGCAACTTGATGCTGAGGCCAACGCCGACGGAGATAGGCAGGCCGCCGCCGACGATGCCATTGGCGCCCAGGTTGTTGGCGTCGACGTCGGCGATGTGCATCGATCCGCCGCGACCGCGACAATATCCCGCTTCCCGACCCAGAAACTCGGCCATCATCAGATTGACGTCGCTACCCCAGGCCAGAATGTGGCCGTGGCCGCGGTGAGTGTTGAGCAGGTAATCGTGGTTGGTCAGAGCGAAGTTCGCGCCGACGGCGGTGGCTTCCTGACCTATGGATAGATGCATGGTGCCGTGGACGCGGCCCAAGGAGTAAAGCTCAACGGCCTTCTCCTCGAATGCGCGAGTGAGCATCATGGTTTGCAGCATCTGGCGGGCGCGCTCCGGGCCGATTTCGGCCAGGAGCTCGGGCGCGTTGGCGACGATGCTGTTGCCATTTGTAGTTTTGCCGGCTAATTCTTCAATCATCGGATTTATTCCCCTCCCTCGAAGTTGTTGGCCACCAAATCCGTCAGCGCTTGCAACGCTTCGTCAGCTTGTGGTCCCTCGCTACTGATCTCGATCTGATGGCCCTGGAGGACGGCCAATAACATCAATTTGATCGGGCTCGTGCCGTTTACCGGTCCGTTGCCGCGGGTCAAATTAGCGACTTCAATTCTGGCATCAAAGCCTTTCGCCAGCTTGACGAATTTTGCCAGGGGCCGGGCATGGAGACCGGCTTCATGTTGAACAGTAACAACGGTAGAGGGCATAGGTGTATTATCTCCATCAAGATGAACGAGCCTGCGCGATAATCACTTCGGCGGCATGGCTGTCGGTGATTAACATATCCACCAGATTGCCGCGGAGCGCTCCGACGATGGCCGGCGCCTTAACTCGGCCTCCAGCCACGGCGATCACGCGACAAGGTGTCGAACGCAACATCCTTATATCGATGCCAACGATACGACGGTTCACATCAATATCAAGAATCTCGCCGCCGGCATCGAAGTGAGTTCCGCAGATATCGCCAACGGCTCCGGCTGCCCGGATCTCTGCCAACTCAGCGGATGTTAGATAACCGGTTCGCAAGAAGCTGGAACGTTTCGGATCCACGCTGCCAATACCCACGATGGCAAAACGGGATTTCAGAGCGAGGTCCAGCGTACTGCGAATTGCCCGCAGCGAGAGTAAGGAATCGCGAGACGTTTCGTCGGCGGCGATGTGGGGCGCGTTTAACGTGTAATACCGCCCACCAAGTCGTTGCGCTAATTGCATGGCCACTCCCGGCCCATCGAACTGTGAATCTCCCAAGCCTAACCCGCCGATCATCTGGACCACCTGGACCCCACCCAGACGACGAGCCTGGATGGCACTGACCACCTCATAAACAGCCGTTCCCCAGGAAAGTCCAACGATACAGTTTTCGCTCAATATGTCATCGATTCGACCGGCTGCCAGTCGACCGATGAGCATCAGCATGCGCCTATACTCCAAGTTGCCGCGCTGCGCAACAACTACAGCCTCCAGGTTGAACAGATCGCGCAGGGTTTGCTCCAACAATAAATTGCGCCGGAGCGGATGATTGATGCGTATCTCGACTAACTTGTGCTCATGGGCTTCCGTCAGCAAGCGCGAGATGGCTGAGCGGGAGTAACCCAGTCGCTGGGCTATCTCAGCCTGGCTGTATCGTTCTATGTAATAGAGATCGGCAACAGATGCCAATAGTTCAAGGCGTTCGAAAGACGTCAATTTTGCCTTTTTAATTGACCTTAGTCATTCAACCGGCACGGGCCGATTTGGCAGCAGTATATCATGAGACAGGAAGAAAATATCATTTTAGTGAAACAATTTCACATATGTGAAATAGCCTGAACATCAAAACCATCAGCTTTCGTTAAGCTGATAATGAATGTGTTCAACTGCTCTTCGTCTCAGACCACAATATTTGTTAAGCTATAAACATGTTAAAATACCATTGGCTATTGCATCAATGGGCCGAGGCAAGTGCCTCGTTCGGGAGTTAGCGCTTTATGGATGACCAACAAAACGAGAACCGGCCCAATATCCCCACCTGGGTTTGGATATTGACCATTTTTGCCGTGATCCTTGGCCTTCAATTCTGGCTGAGCGGCCGTTTCAATAGCCCCGACCCGATTTCGCTGCAAGAAGTAGCGGATTACATTAAGTCGGGCGAAGCTCAACAAGTCCAGGTCAACGGCGATCGTGTGCAAGTAACATTGGAAGACGGAAGCACGCTTGGTGCTACGAAATCTTCCACTGACAGTCTGACGGAAACGCTCGAGTATTACGGCGTTACCGCGGAAGATTTAGAAGACAAGCTGATCATTCGCGACAATTCAACTTTTAATACGCTCTTCACCCTGGCCATCACCCTCGGCCCTATCCTGATCCTCATCTGGTTATTCACCCGCGGCTTCCGGCAGATGCAAGGTGGCGCCGGGGGTAGTAACATCTTCGGGTTTGGACGGAGCCGGGCGCGAAATCTGAACGACGCCAATCGTCCGACAGTCACGTTCGATGACGTCGCCGGGGTCGAGGAAGCCAAGCTGGAACTGGCCGAAGTGGTCCAATTCCTGCGCGAACCGGAGAAATTTGTCCAGGTTGGCGCGCGCATACCCAAGGGCGTGTTGATGGTTGGCCCGCCGGGAACCGGCAAGACCTTGCTGGCCAGGGCGGTCGCCGGCGAGGCCGGCGTGCCTTTCTTTCACATCTCCGGTTCGGAGTTCGTCGAGATGTTCGTCGGCGTCGGCGCCAGCCGCGTGCGCGATCTTTTCGAGAAAGCCAAGCAAGCCGCGCCGTCGATCGTTTTCGTCGACGAGATCGATGCGGTCGGCCGGCAGCGCGGCGCGGGTTTGGGCGGCGGCCACGATGAGCGCGAGCAGACCCTGAACCAGATCCTGGTTGAGATGGACGGTTTCGACAACGAAACCAATGTCATCGTCATTGCCGCCACCAACCGGGCCGACATTCTCGATCCGGCGCTGCTGCGTCCCGGTCGTTTCGACCGCAAAGTATTCGTCGACCTGCCCGATGTGGCCGGTCGCGAGAAGATCCTGCAGGTTCATTCCCGCGGCAAACCGATCGCCAGCGAGGTCAGCTTTAAGGACATGGCCCGCCTGACGGCCGGGTTCTCCGGAGCCGACCTGGAAAACCTGATCAACGAGGCGGCCATCTTCGCCGCGCGCAATAACAAGCGCACCATCGGCCTGCCGGAGTTCCAGGATGCTTTCGATCGCGTGGTCATGGGACCCGAGCGGAAAAGCCGGGTGATGACCGAGGATGACAAGATGACCGTGGCTTACCACGAGGCCGGACACGCCATCGTCAGCTTCTTCCTGCCCAATACCGATCCGGTCCAGAAAATCACCATCGTCCCGCGCGGTCGAGCCGGCGGTTTTGTCATGTCTCTCCCGGAAGATCGTGCTGTCCACAGCCGCGAGTTCTTCAATGACCAGATCGCCATGGCCCTGGGCGGCCGGGCGGCCGAGGAGCACTTCTTTGGTCGGGTGACCACGGGCGCGTCGAGCGATCTGCAAAGCGCTACACGTCTGGCGCGCGCCATGGTCATGGAATACGGTATGTCGGATCGGCTGGGTTTGCCAACCTATGGCGGCGGCTCCGGCAATCCGTTTGTCGGCCGTGAAATGGGCTGGTTCGGCAACGGACGCGACTACAGCGAAGAGGCGGCTCAGACCATCGATGCTGAAGTCAAACGCATTCTGGATGAAAACTACAACCGCGCGCTAACCATCATTGATCAGAACCATGACCGGATGGTGGGCCTAGCGACCCAACTCATGGAAGTCGAAACGCTGGACCGCGCCGAGTTCGAAAAACTGATGAATTCCCACCTTTCCGACAACGGGCTCATCAAGGATCAGCCGATCAGCAGCCCGAAGCCGGTTGAGGCGGTTTAACAACTTCGCGCCAATCAATCAACCTTCTCATTATCGATTAGAATTGGGGCGGGCGTTAGGCCCGCCCTATCTGTTTCACAGGAGATCGCCATGACGGAAAACCAAGACCCGGTGGAACAAATCCAGTCGGGCGACGTTTTGACCGTGGCTCTGAACCGGCCCGAATACCACAACGCCATGACCCCCTCCCTCATCGCCGAACTGACGGACATCTTCGAGGGGGTGGCGCTGCGCGCCGATGTCCGCGTGGTAGTATTGACCGGCCGCGGCCGCTCTTTTTGCGCGGGGGCCGATCTAGCCGCGATGCGCGCCGCGGCCGACTATTCCGATGACCAGAACCTGGCCGACGCCGAGGCGATTTATGATCTGATGGCGGCCGTCGATCACTGCCCCCGGCCGGTAATTGGCCGGATCAACGGAGCGGCGATTGGTGGCGGAGCCGGCCTGGTGAGCTGCTGCGATATCGTCGTTGCCGTCGAACGAGCCTCCTTCGCCTTCAGTGAGGTACGGTTGGGCATCGTACCGGCGGTCATATCGCCTTTCGTCCTGTCGCGCATCGGCCCCGGTCATGCCCGCGAACTTTTCCTCACCGGCGAGCGTTTCGATGCCCATCACGCCCAGGCCATCGGTTTGGTCCATCATGTGGTGGCCGAAACGGCACTGGACGATGCCGTGGCGGAGCGGGTTGACCAGTTGTTGACGGCCGCGCCCGGCGCGCAAGCGATCGCCAAAGAACTCATCCGCGCCGTCGCCTTTCAACCAAAGGATGCCATGCGCGACTATACAACCACGCTGATCGCTCGCTGCCGGGCCGGCGATGAGGGCCGCGAGGGACTGGGTGCTTTCCTGGAGAAACGCAAACCCTGGTGGCAGGCGAACTAAATTACGCCACCCCATCATCCTGAAGGCTGCTTAAGATGAAACTAGCCGTTCTCGCCGACATTCACGGCAACTGGCCCGCGCTGGCCGCCGTAGCCGCCGATATCGACGCCTGGCGACCCGACATCGTCCTGGTCAACGGGGATATCGTCAACGATGGTCCCAATAGCCCGCGCTGTTGGGACTACATCCGCCGCCGCCGGACCGATGACGGCTGGCTGGTATTGCGCGGCAATCATGAGGATTATGTAACCGAGTGGCGTGGTTTGGGCACTTTACCCGAAGGCCCGGCAATGGATTTGGTCCGGTTGAGTCGCTGGACCTATGATCAACTCGGTGGAAATGTCGATGACCTGGCGGCTTTACCCGAGCGCTGGGACCACATCGCGCCTGACGGCTCGCGTCTGGCGGTCATGCACGGCACGCTCTTGGGCAATCGGGTGGGCATTTATCCCTTCACATCGGATGCTGATGTGCAGCGACGAATCGCGCCTGAGGCGACGGTGTTTGTGACGGCCCATACCCATGTGCCCCACATTCGCGAACTAAACGGCACCCAGGTTATCAACACCGGCTCGGTCGGCATTCCCGGCGACGGCGATGGTCGCGCCGCTTATGCCCGCATCATTTGGACACGTTCGCGCGGCTGGCGACCGGCGATCGTCCGCGTGGAGTACGATCGCACCACTGCCGAGCGAGATTACTTCACTTCGGGCTTCATGGCTGAGGCCGGCCCGGAAGCGGAGTTGTCGCTGATCCAGTTTAGACAGGCCTGCGATGTCCGCACTCGTTGGGCAATGCAATACCGCCGGCGTATCCTCGCCGGCGAGTTAACCCTAGCCGAATCAGTCAGCCGCTTTCTGGCAGATGATGAGTATCTGAACCGGAATTCGTCACTGGGGGATAACCCCCAACTCATCTCCGGTTAATTTTTCCTGTCCAATTGGGGCGAAACAGCGACTTTTCAGGGGCATTTTGTCTTTTGAAGGACCATTAATCGACTGCTACCTTGCGATTTTTCGCTATTCTCTCTATAATGGCAAACGAATCTGGAAGAGGACTGTTTGAGTAATCTTAGTCTGTTGCTTTCTGGAACAATATTACCCTGGCTGTTAGGGTTGCTGCTTCTGGTAGGGTTCGTGGTCATGTTACTGTCCATGAAACTCTGGCGAGACACGAAGCGGTCACCCTATTTTTTTATGCGCCAGCAAGCCGCCCGGCGGATGCAATCGTATCTGTCGATCAGCCTAGTCTTATTCCTATTGGCGGCGGCCATAGGCGTTTACGGCTGGCGCAACCCCGATGACGGCCAGACGCGCATGGCCTTGTTGACCAACGCAAAACCGGTCAAGGATGAGATCCGCCTGCTCATGGCTGAACCGTTGCGGGAGGAGCAGGCCAGTGGTCAGGACAGCATCAGTGCGGGGGGCACCATCGCTGAGACGCTCCTATCAGCCAACGACCTGGCCGGCGTGGTTCCTGTCTTGCCGGCCGAATACGATCAGTTTGAGCCGGAGGCAGAACTGAAGCCAACGACCGAATTGGGTGATGTCACGCTCTCAGACAAAGTCACGGTCGATTACCAGCCGGTCAACCCCGCATCCGTCTTTCGCGAAGGCGCCTATACCCTCTACGCTACCTTCAGCTATAAGGATATGGTCGACGGTCTGGAGTGGGCTTGGGTCTGGCGGCGCGACGGGCAAGTCATCGATGGCGGCAATGAGTTATGGGTCTACGGCGATGAAGGCCCCGGCTACATTTTCCTGAGTCCAGAAGAGGGCTTCCTGGAAGGCACGTACTCGCTCGATATATGGGTCAACGGCGAATTGATGGGCCAGGCGACGGCCACGATGAACGACGCCGCGGTTGCCGCGGGCAATTAATTTCCAGTTCGCTTCTGATCGAAAGAACCATCCAGCCCGGCAAAAGCCGGGTTTTTTGTTGCCGGCGCCGGCTACCAACGGCGAGATACGACCCGTACCAGCCGCTCTAATTCTTCGATACGCATCAGCCGGGCCGCCAGGATGTACACCGCCCCACCGACGATCGTGCCCACCAAAGCCCGACCCCAAACAGCTGAGGCCGGTAACCAGACCAGCACAGCCGCGATCGCCGCCGCCATCAACAAGCTTGCCAGACCCATCCGCATAAAGCCATCCAACAACGACCGGCCGTTGATCGTGCCCATCTTGCGGCGCAATAAGAACAACAATAAGCCCACTTCCAGGATGTTGGACAGACTGAAACCCAGCGCCAACCCGCCCAACGGCAACCAACCCAACGCCGGAAAGACGACGTCACGCAGCCACAGGCTGAAAACCCACATAGCCGCGATCTGCAGGCCGCCGGCGAGAACGGGGGTAAGGGTATCGCTTAGGGCGTAAAAGGTGCGGGCGATCACCTCAATCGCCGTTAGGGCAACCAACCCAACGGCGTAGAAGCGCAGGGCGGCCGAGACCAGAGTTGTCGCTTCGGCATCGAAAAGACCGCGCTCGAACAGGATGGCCGTGTAGGGTTCGGCCAGCAACATCAACAAAATGGTCGCCGGCAGACCCAGGAACAACACCACCCGCAACGCATCACTGAAAATGCCGCGCATTTCATTGAACGCCGACCGCGCCGCCAGCGCAGCCAGAGTCGGGAACGCGGCAATGCCCAATGCCTGGCCCAGGATACCCTGGGGCATGATCAGGATGCGAAAAGCGGCATTGAGCGCCGGGAGCGTGCCCAGGGCCATCGTACCGGTCAGGTAAAGGATGATGAACTTGTTGACTTCGCTAAAAGACAACCCCAGCACGCGCGGGGCCATCAACCGCCCCACCTGGCGCACGCCGGGATCGCTCACCGACAAGATGGGACTGTAGCGGGCGCGCTGATGGCGCAGCCCCGGCAACTGGATCAACAGATGCCCCAGAGCGCCGGCTACCGTGCCCCAGGCCAGCCCCAGCGCGATGGTGGTCGGATCGCCCCGGCTGATCGCCGCCCCGATGATGCCACCGGCGATGATCGCCAGGTTATAGACCGTTGGCGCCAGCGCCGGCAGCAGAAAATGCTGTCTGGCGTTCAGAGCGGCCATGACCACGCCACTGACGCCGAAAATGATCGGCGACAGCAACATGATACGCATCAGATAGACAGTCAGGGGCAGCAGGTCAGGGGTTTGGGAGATATTTTCGCCGTAAAAGAACATTACGAATGGCGCGGCGAAGATCATTGCCAGCACCGACAAGATGGTTGTGACAATCGTCAGGAGGTTGATGACCGCTGAAAAAAGGCGCCATCCTCCGGGTTCATCTTCGCGGGCCAGATAGGCCGCGAACGTTGGGATAAACGCCGAACCGATAGCGCCGCCGGCGATGACCAGAAAGATAGTCTCCGGCATGCGCCCGGCGATATCAAAGGCCGTCGCTTCAACCGTGGTAACGCCTAGATATTGCCGGACGACGATTTCGCGCAGCAACCCCACCACCCGGCTGAGTAGAGCCAGGATAGCGACCAGTCCGGCGGCGCGGAAGACAAGGCTGCGACCGGGCAGCGGTGGTGGGGATTGAGGCATCGTTGGGTCGGCCATACGATCCTGAACATTCGCTCCGGCAAATTCTCAGACCGGCTGTGTGTGCCCGGTAAAAGTACTTAGGGAATTTATCCTAAAATTGTGTTATCCTAGAGGCCTTGGCGGGCATGATAAGCGTGAAAGTAATCCGAATTACAACAATGGTATCTTAGGCGGGTATAATACGCTAAGCAAAGACGAGAAGACCTTAGAAGCAATGAATATTATTAAAGTGTCTGCCCACTCCCGTACTGCGGCTGTCGCCGGCGCCATCGCCGGGGTCATGCGCGACTCTCACCATGCCGAAGTCCAAGCAATTGGCGCCGGCGCAGTGAACCAGGCTGTGAAGGCCATTGTCATCGCCAAGGGATACCTGGCTGAAGAGGGTGTTCATATCATGTGCGTTCCCTCTTTTGTCGATATCGATATCGATGATCAGGAACGCACAGCAATCCGATTCGACATCCAACCGATCATTTAAGCCATTGATCGCTCGGTCTGATCGCGATAATGGGGCGGCGTTTGGCTGCCCCTTCGTGTTTCCTAGCGGTGAGTCCGCGTGCGATGAACTCCCCACATTACCGCGCCCAAGATGATTGCAGTGCCAGTCACCAACAAACCGGCATAATCTGCCAACCACCTCGCGGAGCTTGACTCAGGAACCGAAACGGCCGCCGGTTCCGGGTTGGGCGTCGACCGGACCGCGGTCGAAGACACGGCGGTTGCCGTCGGTTGAGGTGCCTGAACGATGGTCTCCAGAGTATTCGCCGGTCGCGGGGTAACCGATGGCTGGGGGGACGGCGCAGAGGTAGCCGTGGTTGTTGGGCGAGGGGTCAGCGTCACGGCGCGGGTCGGAGTCACCACCGGTTTTCCGGCAGCGGACTGGACCAAATAATAGGTTGTTCCGCCGATCATGCAGAAATCGGCGATGGTTTGCAGGCAGAGCGCGCCCGGCAATTCGACCTCGAAATAACCATCTTTGGCTTCGATGGTCTCAGCCTTCCCCCACATATCGATCCAATCAGCGGTCGCGGCCGTCGCCGGAACGCGCGCCGTTTGCGATTGGGGCAGCCGGGCAAACAGAACAGTCGTGGATTGTCCATCCTGGTCCAGGCGAATCTGGCCGACCGCATCCCATCGCTCGCGCTCGGCAGCCGTTACCCCGGCAAGCAGGCGAATGGCCACGCGATAGGTGTTATAGGCCGGGCGGCGGCTCTCATCCCAGCGGATCAATCCAAACGGCTCCGGGTTGGCCTCGCGGTCGCCCTCCGTGTCCTTGAGCTTATAAACGGCGATTCGCTCGGCCCCGGCGGCCAAAGCCGCGGCCAGTGCCTGGGGGATGAACGCCGCCTGTTCGTTGAGTGAAACAGCCAGCGTCCAATTGGGCACGTCCCAATACGGGTCATCCATCGGCGGGGCGTTGGTCTCCACCAACCAAATCGGCTTGTCCAGGTCGTGGGTGGCCATGACCTTATGGAAGACGTCGATGATGGTGTAGATGAAATTGGGTTGGAAGTAAAGGTGGGCGGTGGCGATGTCGAAGTAGAAATCATTCTCGACGGCGGCCGGATCGGTGGCGACCAGGTCCAGAAAACGCCGGAAATAACCAGGATCCCAGAAATAGGTGAACGCGCCTAAATGGATGATTGCATCCGGGTTGGTGTCCTTGGCCACCAGATAAGCCGTCCGTTGCAACTGGACAAAATCCTCAATCGTGCCGTCCCAGGTGTGGCCGGGGGCGTCGTCGTCGTCGATATCCGGTTCGTTCCATATGATCCAGTGATCGATTCGCCCCTCATAGCGGCCGACGATTTCGCGGACGAATGTTGCCCAGGTGTTTCCGGCATCATCGGGCGGCAGCGAGAGGCCACGCGGCAAGCCGTCGTGGTCACGCGCCCACTCGGGGATGCCGATGATCAAGCCGACCACCATCCGCCCGGCGTCGATTTCGGCGTCCAGGGTTTCGTCATCCAGCGGTGGTGCCCAGGATTCCGGTCCCTCGGCCTGGACTTCAGCCCATTGAAAACGAACTCGCGTCCAGGTCGCGCCCAAACGCCCGGCCGCGGTAGGGTCCTCATAGCTCTCGATCACGCCAAAGGTCTGGTCTTCCGGTTGGGGCGACGGTGTCTGGGCGTGGGTTGGGCCGGCGATCGTCGCCAAGAGCAGGGCGAACGCTAACGCAAATAAAGCGCGCCGCCAGGACGCGCGTAAGTTACCTTTCATTCCAGGGCTCTAGTGTATGGTATTTTTTTACCTTCGGGCAAATCGTTTTATGATATACTGCGCCCAGAGGCTTAGCAGTAAAGGACAATCGCACATGCACACTTACCGAATTGCCCTCATCGGGTTCGGCAATGTTGGCCAAGGCCTGGCAACCATTTTGCGCGATCACGGCCAGACCCTGGCCCAACAACAAGGCGCTGATTTTCGCATCGTAGCCGTTAACACGCGACGGCGCGGCAATATCTACGAGCCGGAAGGATTTGATCCCGGCCAGCTTCTGTCGGCTTACGAAGAAACGGGACGCATCGACGTCGTCCCGGCTCGCTTTCATGGTTGGGAAGTTGAGCAGGTTCTCAATGAGAGCAATGCCGATGTTGTTATCGAGTTGACGGTGAGCGATCTATTCACCGGCGAACCGGCCGCCGGTTACATCCGCCAGGCGATCCGGCAAGATCGGCATGTCATCACCACCAACAAAGGCCCGGTCGCCTTGCATTATCCGGAGCTGTCGACCATGGCCGCCGAGCGCGGCATCGTTTTTGGCGTCGAAGGTACGGTCATGGGCGGAACACCAGCCTTGCGCGTTGGGCGGGAGTTGCTGGCTACCGCCGGTATCACGCGCATCCAGGGCATCCTCAACGGCACAACCAATTACATCCTGACACGCATGGCCGAAGGCGAGTCTTATCATGACGCGCTGGCCGAGGCCCAGAGAAAGGGCTACGCCGAAGCCAACCCCTCGGCCGACGTCGATGGCTTTGACGCGGCCATTAAACTCGTCATTCTGGCCAATCTGTTGCTGGGCGTCCCGCTGAAGCTTGAGAACGTCGAGCGCGAGGGAATTCGCGAGCTAACCAACAAGGATGTCATCCAGGCTCAGCGCGCGGGCGAAGTCTGGAAACTCGTCGCCTGGGTAGACCGCGCGCCGGACAGGGTAAAAGCTTGCGTGCAGCCCGTTCGTCTGCCGCTGGCCCATCCTCTGGCTTCGGTTTCCGGCGCGACTAATGCACTCACCTTCGTCACGCGTTTGCTGGGTGACGTCACCATTCTCGGACCCGGAGCCGGGCGGGTGGAGACGGGGTTTGCCGTTCTCAGCGATTTGCTGGAAATCCACAACCGGACGGTCAGCCGCGAGGGTATCCGTTCAATTTTTGAATAAGCCGATCGCCATCCGCCGCGTCCGTTTCCGCTAGGCAACAATGTGGCGGTCCCCGTTCAACGGCGTTGCCATTCGCCCGGCGCAGCCGTACTCTCCAGCTTCACACCGCGCCCGAAGGCTCGCTCCATCAATTCAACGGCGTTCCGCTCCGCCTCCCATATCTCCACTGCCGGAAACTCGTCGGCGAATAACGTCAGGTAAAGAATCTTCTCATTCCAGGCGGCGGCCACGTCGTCGACATTGGCGTTGCGGCCACGTTCCAGAAATTCTGACAAGCGCAAGATGGCCGCTAATTGCACCAACAGCCGCTCATCATTCGCGGTCATCAAGCTCTCGAAGCCGTTCAGGCGCGGCTTGTTGCGGCGGTGATAGCGGGCCAGAAGGGCGACCAGCGCGGTTTCGCGGGGCGTAAAGCCTGGCAGTCCGCTGTTGACGATCAGGGTTTGTGAATGCAGGTGGTGGTCGTCATAACTGATGAGCGTGCCGAGGTCGTGTAGCAAGGCTGCGGCTTCCAGCAATTGCCGTTCGGCGCGACCAAAGCCGTGCAGCGGGGCCAACTGGTCGAACAATCTTCCGGCGAGAAAGCGGACCTGATTGGCATGGGGCTTGTTGTAATGGTAGACGCGGGCCATATTCAATACACCGAACTGGCGCACGTCAGGCACAACCGGATAATCGAGGTGTTGCCAGAAATGCTCGAAAAATAGCCCTTCCCGCAGCCCGTTCACCGAAATCGTGACTTCCGTCACACCCAGGCAAATCATCACCGCTTGCAAGGCCAACGCGCCGGACAGGATGATGTCGGCCCGGTCGCTGCTGAGACCAGGTAGTTGCTCACGTTCGGCCTGAGGCAAGGCGGATAGCAAGCGGATATTCTCCGCCAGTTCGTCGGCGGCTAGCACGAAACCGCGTAAGGTATTCAACGGATAATTGCGGCGAACCGCGGCCATCGCGGCCATATTGCGAATGGTACCACCCAACCCGACCAAACGACGCAGGCCGTTCTGCTTCCGTCGCTGTCCCAACCAGGGGATCGTGTCAAGTTGCCGGTCGATCTCCTTACGAACGGCATCCAACTCGGCCGGCGCGGGTGGGTCCCGGCGAAGATATCGCTCGGTCAGGGCCAGGGCTCCTAATGTCAGCGATTGGCCGCGGCGAAACAAGCGGTCACGAATCTCTGAAACCTGTAGGCTGCCGCCGCCAATGTCAAGCACATACCCATCCGTGAGTGGCACTTCATTCAGTGCCCCCAATGCCCCATAGTAGGCTTCTCGCTCTCCATCCAGGACACGCAAAGCCAGACCCAGTTCCTGCTCCACCCGGCGGATGAAATCCGGCCCGTTCCGCGCCTCGCGGACGGCGCTGGTGGCGGTGGGAATGATGTGGTCAACGCGGGAACTGTCGCAATAACGCTTGAACAGCCGCAGCGTGAAAAGCGCTCTGGCAACGGCCTCGTCACTCAATCCGTCGGCGGTCAATCCCTGGCGCAGGCGGACGACCTCGCGAATCTCATCATCCAGGTGGTAAGCGTAACCGCCGATGGCCCGCATGACCACCAGGCGGGCGGTATTGGAACCCAAGTCGATGACGGCAATCCGCTGTTGCCCTTGCGCGGTTATCACAAGCGAAATCCTTTGACCGGCGATTGGTTTGATTATAGACCAGAACCCCGAGACAAGATACGCAAGGAAATGAATTGTCGCGGTTTCAGGCTTGCGCATTCGCGGGTGCTGGGTCAGAATTGGCCCCATTCCTGAGGAGCGTTCACGATATTGGCGGCGGCATAAAACGCACCTTACTCGTTAGGGTGAGGTTGGTCTTGTGTCCCGTATGTCATTCCCGTGAGCGGCGTTGGCCTTGGCCGGGCGAAAGGTCTGGGTATCGGCCGGGCAGCCGCGTTTCGCTTAAGGGACCCTGTAAGCGAACCGGACTACCCTCTTAAAAAAGGCTTGCCGTGAGGGTGTCGTTTAATCGATTGAGGTGAAGCTTTTGGTAGCACGCTATCGAGAAGAATATCCGACGGCTTGATCCGGAGCCACAGAAGGTAATTTTTCCTGAACCCGTTAATATGACCGGTAGCCCGATACGAGGAGCGTGACAGCGCTGATATCGCCACGACAGGTCCTATTCACGATGGCTAAAGATACCTGTCAGTCCTAGAATATAAATTGGAGAACGAAGAATATGAAAGTTGGCATTTTGGCCGGTGGGCACGGCACACGCCTGGCAGAGGAAACAGAGATCAAGCCGAAACCGATGGTCGAGATCGGCGGCAAGCCCATTCTCTGGCATATCATGATGCACTATGCCTCGTATGGGCACAAGAATTTTGTCATCGCGCTCGGTTACAAGGGAGAAGTTATCAAACGGTATATGGTGGACTACTACTCTCTGCATAGTAACCTGACCGTCAATCTGGGTAACGGCAAGGTGGATACCCATGGCGCGGACGGTATTCAGGACTGGACTGTCGAACTGATCGACACCGGCTTGAACACGATGACCGGGGGACGCATCAAACGATTGCAACCCTATATGGGCGCTGAAACCTTCATGCTCACCTGGGGCGATGGCGTTTCGACTGTCGATTTAAATGAGCTACTGGCCTTTCACCGCCGGCATGGCCGGCTGGTGACCCTGACAGCCGTTCGTCCACCAGCCCGTTACGGCCATCTGGAGTTTGACGGCGATCGCATCAACCGCTTTGATGAAAAACCTCAAACGGCCGAAGGCTGGATCAACGGCGCTTTTTTCGTCATGGAACCGCAGGTTTTTGATTACATCGAAGGCGATGAGACCCAATTTGAAAAAGAACCTCTGGAACGCCTGGCCGCCGATGGCGAATTGATGGCCTACAGGCACGACGGTTTTTGGCAATGCATGGATACTCGTCGCGACAAGCATGTGTTGGAGCGTTTGTGGGAGACGGGGGAAGCCCCCTGGAAAATCTGGTAGATACTGAAGTTTTGGAGAGAAAAATGCGCGTACTCGTTACAGGTCATAATGGCTATGTAGGAACCGTACTGGTTCCGATGCTGCTGGATGCCGTACATGAAGTTATCGGCCTTGACAGCAATCTCTATCAGGCAGCAACGTTTGGCGAGGAAAACGAAACCTCGAACATCCCCGCCATCAACAAGGATGTGCGGGATGTGACCCGCGCCGACCTTGATGGAATTGATGCGGTTCTTCATCTGGCCGGATTGTCCAACGATCCGCTCGGCGACCTCAACCCGGAATTGACTTACGAAATCAACCACCGGGCGTCGGTTCGCCTGGCCGAATTGTCCAAGGAAATGGGGATCGAGCGCTTCGTTTTTTCGTCCTCCTGCAGCAACTATGGGGCCGGCGTCGATGATTGGCTGAATGAAGAGTCAGCCTTTAACCCGGTCACGCCATATGGCCGGTCGAAGGTCATGGTCGAGCAGGACGTGGCCAAAATGGCCGACGATCGCTTTAGCCCCACCTTTTTACGCAGCGCCACTGCCTATGGCGTCTCGCCGCGACTGCGCTTCGATCTGGTGCTAAACAACCTCACCGCCTGGGCTTATACGACCGGGCTGGTCTATTTGAAAAGCGACGGCACGCCGTGGCGGCCCGTTGTCCATATCGAGGACATGGCCCTGGCTTTTGTCGCCGCCCTGCACGCCCCGCGCGAGCTAATTCATAACGAGGCCTTCAATGTCGGCCGGCCGGAAGAAAATTACCGCATCCGCGAGTTGGCCGAGATCGTGGCCGAAGTTGTCCCCAATAGCCGGGTCGAATTCGCCGAAGGCGCCAGCCCGGATTTGCGCAACTACCGCGTCGACAGCAGCAAGATCGCCCGGACATTACCGGAATATAAGCCGAAGTGGACGGCCCGAAGGGGAGCTGTTCAACTGTACGAAGCTTACCAGAAGGTTGGTCTGAAGCTGGATGACTTTGAAGGGCCACGCTATCGGCGCATTGATCATATTAAGATGTTGATCAACAGCGGCCGGTTGACCGATCAACTGCGCTGGCGCGAGGCAGTCCCCGCCTAAACGGAAGAACCCGAGGGCGGCCATACCGGCCGCCCTTCCTGGATTCGAGTGGCTCCTATTCTGGGCCGCATGTTGAACCAAGGTGTGCAGAACCTCTCCTACCCGGTAAGATTTCACATGGCAATCTATAAAAATGAAACCACCGATCGCATTTCCGGGTCGCCTAACCTGGAAACGATCATTGAATTTGGCGAAACCCCACTGGCCGACCGTTTGCTGCGCGCCGACCAATTGCACGAACCCGATCTCAAAGCGCCACTGACGCTCGTCTTTTGTCCCGATTCTTCGCTGGCTCAGATACGCGAGACGGTCAACCCGGAGATTCTCTTCTACGCTGAGTATCCGTACTTTTCATCGGTATCCCAATCGCTGTTGAAGCACTTTCGGGAGAGCGCCGAGTATATTATGGATATCCGGCCGTTAGGTCCCGGCAGTCTGGTTATGGAAGCTGCCAGCAACGATGGCTACATGCTCAAGAACTTTGCCGAGCGCGGCATCCCTGTGCTGGGGATCGATCCGTCGGTCGCCCCGGCCACGGCCGCCCAGGAAGCCGGTATCCCGACGATGATCACCTTTTTCACCCGCGACCTGGCTCAACAGCTCGTGTCGGAGGGCAAATCGGCCGATATCTTCCTGGCCAACAACGTCCTGGCCCATGTGCCGGACCTCAATGGGTTTGTCGCCGGAATCAGGACTGTCCTGAAACCAAACGGGATGGCGGTCATTGAGTGTCCTTACGTGGTCGATCTCGTCGATCACGTTGAATTCGACACCATCTATCACCAACATCTTTGTTACTATTCGATTACGGCGCTGGACAAGCTGTTCCGGCAGCACGGGCTATACCTGAACGATGTCAAGCGGACCAAGATACACGGCGGCTCCTTGCGGTTGTTTGTCGAGCCGGTTGAAAACGTCGGACCGGTGGTGAAAGATCTTTTGGCCACCGAAAAAGAGCGCAAAGTCGACCAAATCGATTATTACCGCGATTTCGCCGGTCGGGTGCAGCAGGTGAAGGATGAACTTCTGGTCATCCTGCGCGACTTGAAAAACCAGGGCGCTCGCATCGCCGCCTATGGCGCGGCGGCCAAGGCGACGACGATGCTGGCTTATTGCGAGATCGACGACTCGCTGGTTGATTATGTCGTCGACCTGAACAAGTACAAGCACGGTCGTTTCATGGGCGGTAATCACCTGCCGATCTACCCGGTCGAGAAACTCCTGGAAGATCAACCGGACTACGTCTTGCTGCTGGCCTGGAATTTCGCCGAGGAGATCATGCGCCAACAGGCCGCTTATCGCGAGGCGGGCGGGCGGTTTATTATCCCGATTCCCAAGCCGCAGATCATTTAAAACGGATCAGACGCCTCCTTTGCCCAAATCAATGGTTGGCCTCATAATCGGGCCATGCTTACCATTGACGGCCGCTTGGGCGAGGGAGGCGGCCAGGTTTTACGCACCAGTCTCAGCCTCTCAGCCCTGACCGGACGGCCTTTCCGGCTGACCAACGTCCGCGCCAATCGCAGCAAGCCCGGTCTGCGGCCGCAACACCTGACCGCCGTCCGGGCGGTGGGCCGTCTCTGTGGCGCGGCCCTGACCGGGGATCATCTCGACTCTCAGGTGCTGGAATTCCGCCCGGCCACACCGCCGCAACCGGGTGTGTACGCGTTCGACGTTGCCGCAGCCGCTTCGGGCGGCTCGGCCGGGTCAGTGATGCTCATCTTCCAGGCGGTGCTGTGGCCGCTGCTCTTTGCCGGCGGCCAGTCACGGCTGACACTGCGCGGTGGCACTCATGTGCCGCTGAGCCCGCCCTTCCACTATATCGCCCACGTCGCCCAACCGGTCTTCAGCCGCCTGGGGACGACTTTCAACCTCGAACTGGACAAATGGGGTTGGTATCCGGCCGGCGGGGGTATGGTTTCAGCCACCATTGAACCGGTTGCCCGTCTGAATGCCCCGGAATTCAATAATCCCCCCACCGGGCAAGTTGAGGGGATCGCCGCCGTAACCAACCTGCCGGCCGACATCGCGCAGCGGATGGCCAGGCGGGCAACGAACCTGCTGGAAGCGGCTGGACTAGACGCCAGGATCACCGCCATGCGAGAGACAGAGACAGGCCCCGGCGCGGGCATCTTTTTGTGGTTGCCCCAAGCCGGCTTCAGCGCTTTGGGTCGCAAGGGGTTGCCAGCCGACAAGGTGGCCGAGGTCGCGGTTGCGGAAACCCTGGCTTTCGTGGACAATAAAGAGATGGTCGACCGGCATCTGGCCGATCAGTTGTTGTTGCCGCTGGCGCTGTCCCATGGTTATTCGCGCTTCACAACCGATCAACTGACCTCGCACACCATCACCAATGCCGAGCTACTGCGGCGTTGGCTGGACGTGACGATCGACATCACCGGTGACCTCCATCGCCCGGCCGAGATCGGCGTAACGGGCATCGGTTTCACCGCCGGCTGACTGGCAGCCTTTAATACTGACGCACTATGTTCGAAGTCGTTTTTTTGGGGACCTCGTCGTCCGCCCCGACCGTGACACGAGGCTTATCCAGCCATATCATCCTCCACCGGCATTACCGCTTTCTGCTCGATTGCGGTGAAGGTACGCAGCGCCAGATTCTCAAAAGCGGCTTGGGTTTCAAGCGCCTGGACACCGTGCTACTGACCCACGGCCATCTCGATCACATCCTGGGCCTGGCGGGATTGGTTTCAACGCTGACCCGCTGGGAGAACATGGATCATATCGATATTTATGGCGGCCGGGGCACACTGGCCCGCGTCCATGATTTGCTCTTCCGCGTAGTCTTTGCCGGGCATCAGCCGCCGATCGATGTTCGCCTACACGCGATCCGGCCGGGCGATGTTATTTGCGCCGACGAGAAATTTACGCTGACGGCGTTTGAGGTCAGTCATCGCGGGCCGGATAATCTGGGATATTGTTTCGAGGAAAAACCGCACCGGCCGTTCTTAGCCGACAAGGCCGAGGCGCTCGGCGTGCCCTTCGGGCCGGAGCGGACGCGGTTGGTGCGTGGTGAAACGATCCGGCTGGCCGACAGCCGAACGATTCATCCCGACGATGTCCTGGGCGAGACTTTACCGGGGACAAAATATGTTCACATCGGCGATGTTGGCCGGACGAACGGTCTGAGCGAGATCGTCGACAACGCCGACGCGCTGGTCATGGAAGCGACCTATACAGAGGAAGAAGCCGAGATGGCAGCCGATTTCGGGCACATGACAGCGGCCAAGGCGGCAACACTGGCGCGCGATGCCCGGGTCAAGCATCTCGTCCTGACTCACATCTCCCGGCGCTATGCGGAGCGCGACATCCGCAATGAGGCTCGCGCCATCTTCCCCAATACGTTCGTGGCCCGCGACCTGGATCACTTCCAGATCACGCGGGAGGGGGTGGCGCGCTTGAAAAAAGGTGAAGGGCTGGTGGAATAGCCACTAAGCCGGGACGTGATGCTTTTACAAAGTCACTGTGAAGAACCCGGGAGATGAGCGATTGGTGGTTGCCGCTCAAGACATCGATTGTCTTTTCAATCCGCCAGCCGGATAATAACCCCCTCATGGCCCAACAACACAAACGCCCCGGCTTCAACCGCGCCGGAGCGCGCCGGGTCGGTCGATAGTTCCAGCGTACCACGTTCGCTACCCAGTACCGGCCGCAAATTGAGGGATAGGGATTGCGCGCCGAAGTTGATCACTACCAGAAAGCCGTCATGGCCGACAGCCGTCCGGCGGTAGGCGAGCACATCCGCGATTCCCAAGTCAATCGGCGCGAAGTCGCCGCGGTGGAGCGCCGGTTCAGCCCGACGGAGCGCCGTGAGTCGCCGGAAGAGGGTGAGCATCGAGGCCGGGTCGACGTCCTGAGCAGCCACATTGCGCGTGGCGTAGTCGGCGGCCAGCGGCAGCCAGGGCGTCGCGGTTGGGCTTCCGGTGAAACCGGCATTAGGCGAGGCATCCCATTGCATCGGCGTGCGTTCCGGGTCCCGGCCCCAGATTTCGTACAACTCCGGTTGTTGCAAGGCCGCCGGGTCCATGCACTGCTCGAAGGGGATGGGCACGTCCTCCATGCCGATCTCGTCGCCATAGTAGCAGGTCGGCGTGCCGCGCAACGTCAGCAGCAACATCTGCGCGGCGCGGGCCGGGTCGAGGGGTTGGGTAGAAACCGGGCTCCTTCCGAGAAACCCGGTTTGGCTGCGGACGCGGGTAGCAACGCGGTGCTGGTCGTGGTTGCCCAGCACCCAGTTGGGCCAGCCGCCGGGCGGTAGAGCCGCCTCGTAATCGCGGATGTAGCTGCCGATAAGCCGGGCATCCCATGGCAGGTTGATCAGCCGGAAGTTGAACGGCATGTGGCACTCATCCCCGTCGCCGTAATAGGTCATTAACTGGTCCAGTGGGAGATAGATCTCGCCGACCATCATCCGCTCATCGTACTCATCCAGGACAGCGCGCATGACGCGAACGATATCGTGGATGCCCTCGACCCCGGCGGTATAGATGTGGTCGAGCCGGTCGAACGGCCGCGCGTCGGCGGCGGCCTGGGGGTTGAGCGGCTCGTCGCGGAACTGCTCGTCCTTCAGCATCAGCCAGATGACGTCAACCCGAAAACCGTCGACGCCGCGATCGAGCCAGAAACGCATGTTGTCGAGCATGGCCGGCAATACCTCCGGGTGGCGGTAATTCAATTCCGGCTGGCTGCGGTGGAACTGGTGCATATAAAACTGGCCGGTGGGGGCATCGTAGGTCCAGGCGGGGCCACCGAAGTGAGTCTCCCAATTATTGGGCAGACGTGTCTCTGGCGGGCCATCGCCAGGGGCCGGGTCGCGCCAGAGGTAGTAATCGCGCTTGGCATTGTCGCGGCTGCTGCGGCTCTCCACAAACCAGGGATGTTCATCAGAGGTGTGGTTGGGCACCAGGTCGAGGACCACTCGCAAGCCCCGGTCATGGGCCTCGGCCAGCAGGCGGTCGAAATCGTCGAGCGTGCCGAACAGCGGGTGGATGTCACAATAGTTGGCCACGTCGTAGCCGAAGTCATGCATGGGCGATGGATAGATGGGCGAGATCCAGATCGCGTCAACATTAAGGGATTGCAGATAATCGAGCCGCCGGCGAATGCCGTTAAGATCGCCGACGCCGTCGGCGATGCCTTCGGCATTGCGACTGTCCTGGAACGAGCGGGGGTAAATTTGATAGATGATGCCGGTTTGCCACCAGTACATGGGGTATATCCTCAGTTATTCACTCTCATTTATTCTTTCAGCAGATAGGTTACCACAAAAGGCACGTGGATGATTATTCTTAGACCGTTAAGACAACCTTAAACCAGAGACTTATTCCCATCTGCTGGCCGATCAAATCTCGCCGTTTCGCTCACAGTAAGATACTCTTTAAGCTTGTCCGATGATCCTCAAAGAGTCTGAGGCACTGGCAAATTCGCCTCCTTCACCGAGCTGATATGAACCGAACCGAAACCCTTCAGAAACAACTCCAACAGCGCATTCTCGTTTTAGACGGCGCGATGGGCACGATGATCCAGCAGTATCGCCTGGTCGAAACCGATTTTCGCGACGCGCGCTTCGCCGATTGGCCCAGCGATTTGCAAGGCAATAACGATTTGCTGGTCCTGACCCAGCCCGACATCATCCGGGCGATCCACCTCGCCTACCTGGAGGCGGGAGCGGACCTGATTGAGACCAACACGTTTAACGCCAACCGTATCTCCCAGGCCGATTACGGGATGCAGGAATTGGCCTACGAGATGAACCTCGCCGCGGCGCGATTGGCCTGTGAAGCGCGCGATGAAATGGAAAAGCGCGATCCGTCGCGGCCGCGATTCGTCGCCGGAGCGCTGGGGCCGACCAACCGCACCGCCTCCATCTCGCCCGATGTAAACGATCCCGGCTTTCGCAATATCACCTTCGAGGAACTGGCCGATGCCTACACCGAAGCAGCCCGCGGCCTGATCGACGGCGGGGCTGATCTATTGCTCATTGAGACGATCTTTGACACATTGAATGCCAAGGCGGCCATCTTCGGTATCACGCGCTATTTCGAGGAAACGGGCATTGAGCTACCACTGATGATCTCCGGCACGATCACTGACGCCAGCGGCCGCACCCTTTCCGGCCAGACGACCGAGGCTTTTTATTATTCGATCATGCATGCCCGGCCGCTCATCGTCGGTCTCAATTGCGCCTTGGGCGCGGCGGCTTTTCGCGATTACACCTATGCCCTGTCGCAGGTGGCAGCGACCTACACCCATATTTACCCCAATGCCGGGCTGCCAAACGAATTCGGCGAATACGATGACCCCCCGGCGTATATGGCCGAGGTGCTGCGCGATTATGCCTCCGAGGGCCTGCTCAACGTCGTCGGCGGTTGCTGTGGTACCACCCCGGCCCACATCCGTGCCTTTGCCGAAGCGGTCCGCGACTTGCCGCCACGATCTATTCCCGACGTGCCGCCCTACGCGCGGCTCAGCGGGCTGGAGCCGCTGGTTATCGGTCCGCAGACGAACTTCGTCAATGTCGGCGAGCGCACCAATGTCACCGGCTCCCGGCGCTTCGCCAAGCTCATCCTGAATGGGGACTACACCACGGCGCTCGACGTCGCCCGCCAGCAGGTGGAGAGCGGCGCGCAGATGATCGATGTCAACATGGACGAAGGCATGCTTGACGCTGAGGCGGCCATGGAGCGCTTTCTCAAACTGGTCGCCACCGAGCCGGACATCTCTCGCGTGCCGGTGATGATCGATTCCTCAAAATGGAGCGTTATCGAAGCCGGATTAAAATGTGTTCAGGGGAAGAGTGTGGTCAACTCCATCAGCCTGAAAGAGGGCGAGGCCGAGTTCCTGCGCCAGGCTCGCCTGGCCCGGCGTTACGGCGCGGCGGTCATCGTTATGGCCTTTGACGAGGCAGGGCAGGCTGAGACGGTCGAGCGCAAGGTCGCCATCGCCCATCGAGCCTACGACCTGTTGACCAAGGAGGTTGGTTTCCCGCCGCAGGACATCATCTTCGATCCCAATATCTTCGCCGTGGCGACGGGTATTGAAGAGCACAACGAATACGCGCTGGCCTACTTTGAGGCCACGCGGCGGATCAAGGCCGAAATGCCCGACGTTTTGATCAGCGGCGGTCTCAGCAACGTCAGCTTCTCTTTCCGCGGCAACGACCCGGTGCGCGAAGCGATGCATTCCGCCTTTCTCTATCACGCCATACGGGCCGGGATGGACATGGGTATCGTCAATGCCGGGCAATTGGCCATTTACGAAGAACTGGACAAGGAGTTACTGGAGCGGGTCGAAGATGTGCTGCTCAATCGCCGGCCGGATTCCACCGAGCGACTAGTAACCTTTGCCGAGACCGTGAAGGGCGGGGCAAAGGAACGTCATGAGGATTTGGCCTGGCGACGCTTGCCGGTCAACGAACGTTTGGCCCAGGCTCTGGTGAAAGGAATCAACGCCTATATCGAAGAGGATGTCGAGGAAGCCCGCCGGCAGGCCCAACGGCCGCTACACGTGATTGAAGGGCCATTGATGGACGGTATGAACATCGTCGGCGACCTCTTCGGCAGCGGCAAGATGTTCCTGCCCCAGGTAGTCAAAAGCGCCCGGGTTATGAAACAGGCCGTCGCTTATCTTGTGCCTTATATCGAGGCCGATAAAGCCGAGGGCGAGGATAAAGGTCCGGCCGGGCGCATCTTGCTGGCGACAGTCAAGGGGGATGTGCATGACATCGGCAAGAACATCGTCGGCGTCGTTTTGGGCTGCAACAACTACAAGGTCATCGACCTGGGTGTCATGACCCCGGCGCACAAAATCCTGGAGACGGCGCGACGCGAGCAAGTCGATATCATCGGCCTCAGCGGGTTGATCACACCCTCGCTGGAGGAGATGCGCCACGTAGCCCGCGAGATGGAGCGCGAAGGGTTCGACATCCCGCTGCTGATCGGCGGGGCGACAACCTCCAAGATCCATACGGCGGTCAAGATCGAGCCGGAATACAAGCGCGGCCCGGTCGTTCATGTGGTGGATGCCTCACGGGCGGTCGGCGTCGCCTCGCAGTTGCTCAGCGCCGACCAGCGCGGAGCGTTCATCGATAATATCCGGACCGAGTATGCCGGCCTGCGCGATAGTCGTGACGGCCGCACCGGGCAAAAACGGTTGTCAACATTGGCGGAGGCGCGCGCCAACCGGCTGGTTATCGATTGGTCAACCTACACCCCGCCTGCACCTAACCGGCCGGGCATTACCGTCCTGGACGACATCGACCTGGGTGAGTTGCGCGCCTACATTGACTGGACGCCGTTCTTCACGGCTTGGGAATTACACGGCAAATTCCCCGGCATCCTGGAGGACCTGGTTGTTGGCGAGTCGGCCCGGCACCTGTATGCCGATGCCCAGCATATGCTCGATTGCATCATCGAGGAGAAATGGTTGCGGGCCAGGGCGGTGGTCGGCTTATTCCCGGCTGTCGCGCAAGGTGATGATATCCTGGTCTATCCGGTGGAGGCGCAAGGATGGAAGGAGTCAGACGAGACGTCGAATTCGTCACTCGTCACTCGTTACTCGTCACTCACGACCGTCCACTGTCTGCGCCAGCAAATGGAGCGGCCGCCGGGTCGCCCTAACCTGTCACTGGCCGACTACATTGCGCCGGCTGAAAGTGGCTTGACTGATTACCTGGGCATGTTCGCCGTCACCGCCGGGCTGGGATTGAATGACATGGTGCGCCGTTATGAAGCCGCTCACGACGATTACAACGCCATCATGGCTAAGGCCCTAGCTGACCGGCTGGCCGAGGCGCTGGCCGAGATGATGCACGAATGGGTGCGGCGCGACCTGTGGGGCTACGCACCTGATGAAACCCTGGATAACGACGCTCTGATCGCCGAGCAATACCGCGGCATCCGTCCCGCGCCCGGCTACCCGGCCTGCCCCGATCACACGGAGAAGGGCGAATTGTTCCGCGTGCTCGACGCAACCGCCAACACAGGTCTCAGCCTGACCGAGAGCTACGCAATGATGCCGGCTGCTGCTGTCAGTGGCTACTACTTTGCCCATCCCCAGGCGGCTTACTTCGGATTGGGGCGTATCGGCCGTGACCAGGTCGAAGACTACGCCGGGCGCAAGGGGATGAGCGTAGAGATAGCCGAGCGCTGGTTAGCGCCGGTTTTAAATTATTGAGATTTATATCTGGAGGCGATTTCATGGCACTTCATCCACTGGCCGGGCGACCTGCGTCCAAGCAAATGCTGGCCAATATCCCCCGACTCATCACCGCCTACTACGCCATCCGCCCCGACCCGGCTGATCCGGGCCAGCGGGTCGCTTTCGGCACATCCGGTCATCGGGGGACATCCCGTGCCGGAACCTTTACCGAAGACCACATCCTGGCCGTCTGCCAGGCGATCAGCGAGTACCGCGCCGCCAATGGGATTACCGGGCCGCTCTTCGCCGGTATGGATACCCATGCCCTGTCAGAGCCGGCGCTGGCCTCAGCCATCGAAGTTTTCGCCGCCAACGGCGTCCAGCTGGTAATCCAGAAAGGCCTGGGCTATACGCCGACGCCGGTTATCTCTCACGCTATCCTGACCTGGAACCGCGATCACGCTCCGGCGCTGGCCGACGGTGTCGTCATTACCCCGTCCCACAACCCGGCCGAAGACGGCGGCTTCAAGTACAACCCGCCGGAAGGCGGCCCGGCCGGTACAGAGACGACGACCTGGATTCAGAATCGGGCTAACGAGCTGCTCCACGATGTGTTGAGAGGTGTGAAACGTCTACCATTCGCCAAAGCGATGGCCGCCGATACGACCGAGGCTTATGATTTCATCACGCCCTACGTCAATGATCTGGATCAGGTCATCGACATGACCGCGATAAAAAGCGCCGGGCTGAAGATCGGCGTCGATCCCATGGGCGGGTCCGGCGTACACTATTGGATACCTATCGCCGAGCGCTACGGCCTGGAACTCGACGTGGTGAATCCCTATGTCGATCCGACTTTCGGCTTTATGACCGTCGATCACGACGGCAAGATCCGCATGGATTGCTCTTCCCCTTATGCGATGGCCGGGCTGATCCGGCTCAAGGACGACTTTGATATCGCCTTCGGCAACGATCCCGACTTTGACCGCCACGGTATCGTTACTTGCAGCGCCGGGTTGATGAACCCCAATCACTTTCTGGCGGTGGCCATCGATTACCTTTTCCGGTGTCGCCCGGCCTGGCGGGCCGATGCGGCCGTGGGCAAGACGCTGGTTTCCAGCTCGATGATCGATCGCGTAGCCGCCGGCCTGGGACGGCGACTGGCCGAGGTGCCGGTCGGTTTCAAGTACTTCGTCAACGGCCTGCTCAGCGGGGACTACGGCTTTGGCGGCGAGGAGAGCGCCGGCGCGTCCTTCCTGCGCCGGGATGGGACGGTCTGGACGACCGATAAAGACGGCTTCATCATGGATCTACTGGCGGCCGAGATTTTGGCCACGACCGGGGCGGATCCGGGCGAGCACTACCGGACCCTGACCGAGCGTTTCGGCGATCCGGCTTACGAACGGGCGGACACGCCGGTAACCCCGGAGCGCAAGGCGATCCTGGGCAAACTGTCGCCCGAAATGGTGCGGGCTGATACGCTGGCCGGCGAGCCGATCCTCGCCAAATTGACCAAAGCGCCCGCCAATGACGCGCCCATCGGCGGCCTAAAAGTCGCTACCGAGAATGGCTGGTTCGCCGCCCGGCCCAGCGGCACGGAAAACATCTATAAGGTCTATGCCGAGAGTTTTCGCGGAACCGACCATCTGCGCCGGATTCAAGCTGAAGCCCGGACGATCATCGACGACGCCTTTGCCGCGGCGGGTGTCTGATTACTTATCGTTTTTATCACCCCGATGAGTGATTTCCGGCAGCGCTACGGCCCCTGGGCGCTCATCACCGGCGCTTCGTCCGGTATCGGTCGCGAGTTCGCCCGCCAGACGGCCGCGCGAGGTCTCCATGTCGTTCTCGTTGCCCGGCGCGAAGAGCGGCTGGCGAAGCTGGCGGCGGAACTGGCCGAGCGCCACGGCACCAAAACGCGTATCGTCGCCGTCGATCTGTGTGAGGATGAATTTCTCGAAGCCATCCGGACGGTCACAAACGATCTGGCGATCGGGTTGCTGGTCAATGCCGCCGGTTTCAGCCGAACCGGCCCCTTCGTCGACATGGATTGGACTGAGATGAGGCGCATGCTCAACCTCAACTGCCGCGCGCCGGCCATGCTCATCCGCGAATTTGGCCCGGCCATGCGTGCCCGGAAGGCCGGTGGCATTATTATCGTCGCCTCGGTCACCGGATTTGTCGCCACACCTCAATGGAGTCTTTATTCCGCCAGCAAAGCTTTCAACTTGCTGTTGGGCGAGGGATTGGCCGCCGAGTTGCGCGGCGATGGGGTAGATGTGCTTACCCTGGCGCCGGGAACAACACGCACGGAATTTTTGGACAACGCCGGGATCAATGACTTCATGAGTCTCGAAGCGGATGCGGTTGTCCGGCAAGGGCTGAATCACCTGGGGCGGGCCGGTACCGTCGTGCCGGGCTGGTTCTATCGCGGCGGCATTTTCGCCACGCGATTTTTGCCTCGCCCGATCAATCGGGCGGTCTTTGGTCGCCTATTGGCCGGCATGCGCGTCGAAAAGGGATGACCACCAGCCGGCAGGACGGCTGCCACAGCGTGACAGGAGGCCTGACGTCGGGTACCGCTTCCTTGGGTGTGGTATTTGTTGCCGAAGCGAATGAAAGATCAAATCGTTGAGTGGCTGTCGGAGGCAGGGCAGCGGCCGCGGTCCTGGATTTTCCCGGTGGTGGTGGTAGTGGTGGCATTGCTGGCCGCCTGGCCGGCCATCGCCCAACCCGGTCTGCTCAATACCCGCGGCGGCGGCGATAGCCCGTTTTTGCTGCAGCGGTTGCACCAACTGGTATCCGCTCTGACCGACGGCCATTTCCCCGTCCGCTGGATGCCTGACGCCAACTACGGCTATGGTTACCCGTTCTATAATTATTACGCGCCCCTATCGATCTACATCGCCGCCGTCTTTCGTTTCATCGGCTTTAGTTTCGTCCGCTCCATCCATGCCGCGCAACTATTGGGCTTTATAGTCGCCGGGTTGGGTATGTTTTACCTGGGCCGGCGCTGGTTGGGTTCGCCGTGGGCCGGGCTGCTGGCGGCCGTCGCCTACACATTCGCCCCTTTTCACATGGTCAATGTCTACGTGCGCGGCGACTCGCTGGCCGAGTTCTGGGCGATGGCTTTTTATCCCCTGGTTCTGCTGGCAGCCGACGGCTTGCTCGATGCCCTTGAAAGTGGCAGGCATGCCGGCATTCCACTGCGGCAGACGGTGACCGTGCCACTGGCCCTTTTTGCCCTGGCCTACGCCGCGCTCATCCTCAGCCACAACATCTCGGCGCTCATCTTTTCGCCGTTTCTGCTTCTTTACCTGATACTGCGAATCTGGCTAGACCGAAAAGACCGGATATTGGCGGTGCACGACTCACCCATTGCCATCCCACCCAGTGTGACAATGTCGTTACTGGTTGTTCTCGGAGCATTGGTCCTGGCCTTTGGCCTGGCAGCCTGGTTTTTCATCCCGGCTCTGGCTGAGCAAGACCTGGCTCAACTGGGGCCGGTCACCGAGGGCTACTTTCGTTTCGACAACCACTTTCGCGGCTTTGATTTGGTGCAGACCGACATGGTTTTTGAGTATAGTCCCGACGGCGGGAACGCTTTTCGCATGGGGTTGGTCCAGGCCGGGCTGGCGCTGGCTGGGGGTGTGGTTCTCATGGTCGCGTGGCGCGCCGCGGCCGTTAGCCGTGGTCGTTTGGCGTTCATCCTGGTAGGGGCACTGGTCGCCACCCTCATGATCACACCTTTATCGCGCCCCCTCTGGGAAAATTTGCCGTTACTGCCCTTCACCCAATTCCCGTGGCGTTTTTTATCGGTGCAGGCACTCTTTATCGCCTTGCTAACCGGCGCGCTGGCATTGCTGCCGGGCCGCCCCTCTAACGCGCCTTTGATGGCCGGCTTGGCCTCGCTGGTCCTGCTGGCCGGTGGTTTGCTCGGATTGCGCACCGATCACCTGATGTTGACCGATGCCGATGTGACCGCCGAGCGGCTGGGGCAATATGAGTGGTTTACCGGCAACATCGGCAGCACGGTCAGCGCTGAGTATTTGACCGCGGCCGCGGCCAGTCCACGCCCCTACACCAGCGCCTGGCTTAACAGCGGCAAGCGTGACCAGGTTGCAGTCCTTTCCGGCAGTCTGGAATCAGCTTCAGTCGCGCGTTGGTCTACCCGCCAGGAGTGGTCCTTGGCGGTGGACGATGCGGGCGCGACGGTGCAGTTCCCGACGCTTCTATGGGCCGGCTGGCGGGCGACGATCGACGGCGCGCCGGCCGAGTTGCGAACCCAGCCCGGTTCCGGCTTGATGATCATCGACCTGCCGCCCGGCGAGCACGCGTTGACGCTCATTCTCGAGCGGACACCCGTTCGACTGGCGGCGGAGTGGTTGTCATTGATCGCGTTCATCGTCGTGGTGGCACTGTTGGTGGGCGGTCGCCGCCCTAACGTTGACAGGCATGGCCGGCGGCTACTGTTTTTTGGCATCATTCTGGTGGGCTTGGTTGTTCTGGCGGTTATCATCCGGCAACGCCCGGTTGCCGAATTGCCCGACAACGACCTGACCTGGGATTTCGCCCAGATGGGCTATCTGCACCACGATCTGACCGGTGTCGGGTTCGACAACGGCGCGCGACTCTACAGCTACGGCTACAGCCACGATGAATTACGCGGCGGGGAAACACTGACCCTCACACTCAGCCTTGCGCCAGGCTCCGGGCAACAGGCCACGCTGGACCTGGCAACGCCGGCCACGGCCCGGCCCCGGTCCAGCGATGTGGCCGAGCCGCCGCTCCTGGTCTCGGCAACCAAACCTCTGGATGATGAGGGTATCTTCGTTTTTTCGTTGCCGATACCGACCAACGCCCCCGCGGGTCTTTATATCCCCCGTTTGACCATTGATGACGCGCGGCCGTTGCTCCCGTCCGGCCAGACGCGCGGCGATTTGTTTCTGCGGCCGGTGCGCATTCTACCGGAAGATGGTGTGCTGGCGGCGAACCGCCTGTTCTTGTCACCCGCGCCTGACGTTCCGTCCGAATTAGAGGTTCGGATACTGGCGCTAGTGAGGCGCGATCTGCTGACGCTGGACGGTCAATTCGCCTGGTTTACCGACCAACCGTTACCCCGACGTTACCAGGTCTCCTGGCGGGTTCAGGATGGCGGCGGCGCTGTTCTGAGCCAGCTGGATACCCAACCCGGCTATGGCTTCCAGCCGGCGGACGGTTGGACGGCCGGAAGCGATAACCATGATTGGCTGGCGCTGCGGCTGCCGGAGACGCTTTCCGGGCCGCCGCCCTATACGCTGGTCATCCTCCTCTACGATCCGGTGACAGGCGCGCCGTTGTTGCAGCGTCGTTTGGGGGAGATCGTTCCCGAAGCGGACGGACCGGTCTTTCGCCCGATCAAGCCGGTGTTTTCACCACCAGTCGGATTGACGCCGGTGAACGCATCCTTCACGGCCGGCGACCAAACGCTGATCGAGTTACATGGCTACAGCCTTGTGGAAACAGATGGGACCCTGCGCTTGTCACTGGTCTGGAAAGCGAAGGCTGGTATGGATAGAGACTTTACCCGCTTCGTCCACCTCATCGATGCCGCCACCGGTGAGATCGTCGCTCAGATAGATGGGCACGTCGCCGGTAACAGTTATCCAACATCGCAATGGTTAACCTGCGAAGTGGTGAAGGATGTGGTCGAATTCCAGCTTCCGGACGGTCAACCCGGCCAATACAGGCTGGCAACGGGTTTTTACGAACCGGTTGAAGGTCTGCCGCGTCTGGTCACTTTCGGCCCGAATGGGCTCCTGCCGGATAATCAGGTTGTACTGCCGGCAGGTATTACAGGCGATTAACCGGCTAGCCCACCAGAAGAATTTTCCCCCGGCGGCCCGGTCGTTCGGCATGGGCGATAGCCGTGACGAAGTCGGCCAATTCGTATTCCGCTTCTACGGGTGGGATGAGATGGCCCTCACCCATGATCTG
>Ga0114939_10000229_pt1 | contig 48379 bp, 44 predicted proteins | sample AshMeaCrysSpring_FD_87196 | JGI IMG/M metagenome (GOLD analysis project Ga0114939, IMG submission 87196) | Groundwater microbial communities from Big Spring, Nevada to study Microbial Dark Matter (Phase II) - Ash Meadows Crystal Spring | ecosystem: Environmental > Aquatic > Deep subsurface >...
AATGCCGCTGATCAGCGCGACGCCGAAGGCGCTCGGCGGGCGCCGGCGGACGGGCGCGCCGCGCAACTGCTCGCGGGCAGCCGCGGCCAGCCAGACGTAGCACGAGAGATAAATGACGTCGGAGACGCCGCCCGGGATGTAGCTGCCGTCGACCTTCGACATGGCCCAGACAATGTCGGCGAGCGACATCGAGCAGAATCCGAGCGTCAGCAGCAGCAGCGCCCGGCGCTGGATGGGCGAGTCGCCCGAGTGCAGGAGCAGCACGCCGCAGGCCAGCAGCATCAGGCAGTTGAGGCCGATGTAGCCCTGCGCCAGCAGGTACTTGAGCAGGTTCGGATCGCGCTGGGCCTCGGCCGTCGGTGCGATCACGATGAACCAGAAGAACGCGCCGAACCCCAGCATCAGGATCGTCGTGTCCAGCGCGAGCCGCAGCCATTGCACGCGCACGGCAGCCGTGCGGATGACGGTCAGCACCGCGGCGAAGACCAGCGGATAAAAGGCGAGGAAAAACGCGTCGCCGAGCGAGGGGAACGGGTCGACGCCGTACAGCCAGTAGGTCGAGTGGATCAGGTTGCCCGTGCTGTAGGCGAACATGGCGGCCGCGAGCAGCGACCACGTGCGACGGGAGGCGGGGTCCGTCGCGGCCCGGGCTGCGGCTCCCGTCAGCAAGGCCACGACGATGCTGGCGACGGTGTCCGAGTAGAGGTTGACGAGATCGAGGAACGGCCGCTGGCGCGAATCGACGAGGGTCAGCGCGATCGCGGTCGCAATGTAAACGAAGAGACCGACGGTCACGCCGCCGGTCCAGCCGGAACGGAATCGTTCTCGATTCGTCATGCGATCGTTTTTCCGACGCCTGGCGTCTTCATTCCTGCAGGCGTCTCCCACGCGCGGCAGCCGGTTTGCACCGGTGCATATAGCCTGAGCGAAGCGATGCTGGTCTGTGACCGGGGTGGTAAAAAGCCTGTCCGTCCTGTGACGGGCGTCACATGTGGCGCGCGGTGCGGTAAGCGGCTTGCCCGCGCGAATCGAACACTCGAGGCGCGAACTGCGAAGCAGTGCTATGTCACATCGCAGCGCGGTGTGGCACCCTACCGACCCTCGCAGAATCGAACACAAGTCCAGCAGCACGCAATGATCCGCGGACGCAAGATCGCAGCCCTGTCATTCATCGCCCGAACCACCGCGACGCTGTCGCTGGCGACCTTCGCCTGCGGAGCGGCGACGGCGGCCGAGGCCGCGCAACCGGCGACGACCCGTGTCGCCATGGCCTCCCGCCCCGACGTGCGTTCGCATACGTTTTACGTGTACGACGAAGCTGCCGCGGCCGTCCTGGCCGCGCGCAACGAGAAGGTTGCGGTGCCCGTCGCGTCGATCACGAAGCTGGTCACGGCGCTGGTCGTGCTCGATGCGGGCCAGTCGCTGCACCAGACGCTGACGATCACCGCAGACGACGTCCGGGGCACTGCAGGCCAGACTTCGCGCCTGCCGGTGGGCACGAAGCTGACGCGCGAAGACCTGCTGCGCCTGGCATTGATGTCGTCAGAAAATCGCGCCGCGCATGCGCTCTGCCGCAACTACCCGCAGGGCAAGGCCGCCTGCGTGAAGGCCATGAACCACAAGGCCGCGGCGCTGCGCATGTCGACGGCGCACTTCGTCGAGCCCACCGGGCTCTCGAGCGGGAACGTCGCGAGCGCCGCCGATCTCGCCAGGCTGGTGATGGCCGCGGCGGCCAACCCGACGGTCAGCGAGTTCAGCACCAGCCCGCGGCATACGGTGACGATCAATCGGCACGCGGTCGAGTTCCGCAACACCAACCTGCTGGTCGAGAATCCTGGCTGGCAGGTCGACGTGCAGAAGACCGGCTACATCTCCGAGGCGGGTCGCTGCCTGGTGATGCAGGCCGTCATCGACGGGCGGCCGGTCGTGTTCGTGCTGCTCAACTCCTCTGGCAAGTACACACGCATTGCCGACGCGAAGCGCGTGCGCACCTGGCTCGAATCCCGCACCCGCGTTGCCGCGCTCTAGCGGTCATCGCGCCTCGTTCACCAGGCGTGCACCTGGCGTACCGCTACTGTGACGCGAGCTGCGCGCCCCGCTGCCACTCTGCCCGCAGGTTGGCTGCGGTCGGGCCGCGGCCATCGGGGCGCCACCCGGGCGGGCCGAACACGTACCCGCCTGCTTCACGCAGGCTGCGCGCGCGGCGCACGTCGCGGAACATCGCAGCCCATTCGTGGAACGCGATCTTGATCGGGTTGTAGGTGTCGATGTTGGTGATCAGGCCGTACTTCGGCGGGTCGTCGTTGCGCTCGGCGGCGTACGTGCCGAACAGGCGGTCCCACACCATGAAGATGCCGGCGTAGTTGCGGTCGACGTAGCGCGGGTTCGACGCGTGATGCACGCGATGGTGCGAAGGCGTGTTGAACAGGTACTCGAACCACGCGGGCATGCGCCGGATGGCCTCGGTGTGGATCCAGAACTGGTAGAGCAGGTTGAGGCCGCTCTGCAGGAAGATCGCCTCGGGCGGGAAGCCGAGCAGCAGCAGCGGGAACCAGGGTGCCCACGTGCCCACCAGCACTCCGGTCCAAGGCTGGCGGATCGCGGTCGACAGGTTGTACTCCTGCGACGAGTGGTGATTGACGTGCGCTGCCCACCAGAAGCGGCACTCGTGTGACCAGCGGTGGAACCAGTAGTACGCGAAGTCGTCGAGCACGACGAGCGCGGCCCACGCCCACGGCGAGCTCATCGGGATGTCGAACAGCCGGTATTCGTAGATGAACGCAAAGACCGCGACCGTGGCGCCGGCCAGCGCGACGTTGGTCGCGTAGTTGCCGGCCCGCATGCTGATCGAGGCCAGCGTGTCCTTGAGGGTGTAGCGCCCGCGGACCATGCCGGCCCGGATCAGGGCCATCTCGAGGAACATCAGCCCGAAGCGCGCCAGCACCAGGATCTGTGCGGTGGTCAGTGCGGATTTCATCTCGCGCGGGTCCCCCGTCGGTTTACGCGGTCACGATATAGCATGCCGCCCGGCCGGGTGCCGAGTCGAGCCCCGGAAGGAGCGGGCAGCCGGCACCAGCGCAAACAGCGTGAGCAGGGAGGCGGTGGCGAAGACGGCCGCGTAGCCGAACTGGTCCGTGAACAGGCCACCGGTGGTCGCGGCGATGCCCGTGACCATCACCATCGCCGAGGCCTGCACCGAGTAGTCGGTGCCGGGTGAGTGCGCGCGGCAGCGGTCCATCATCAGCGTGAACAGCGCCACGGTCGACAGCCCGTCGGCGAACTGCTCGAAGTACACCACGGCGCCGATCACGTAGACGTTCTGCAGGCCTGACACGACCAGCAGGTAACCCGCGAGTCCCAGCGCCTGCAGCGCGCCGGCCGCCAGCAGCGCCTCGCGATGTCCGATGCGCAGCAGCGTTGCGCCGCCGATGAACGCGCCGAGCACTCCCGCCGTCGCGCCGGCCAAGCCCGTCATCACGCCGATCTGCGCAAGCGAAAGACCGCTGTCGCTGAGCAGGGGGCCGGTCATGCGCGACGCCAGTGAATCGCCGAACTTGTACAGCGCGATGGTGGCAAACCACCAGGCCATGCCCGGTTGCGCCAGGAAGTCGCGGAACAATGCGGCGTAGCCACGCCATCCCTGCCACCGCGCATGCGAGGCGGCCTGCTGCTGCGGCGTGCGCTCGTCCTGCATGAAAAGCACGGGCACGATCACGAGCAGCATCAGGGACGCGAGACCGGCGTAGCTCGGTTGCCAGCCGTAATGCGCGACCAGCCACAGCAGTCCGCCGCTGCCCGCGACCATGCCAAGCTTGTAGCCGACGACCTGGATGCTGTTGCCGAGGCCGCGCCATCGCGGCTGCAGGTGCGTGACGGCATAGCCGTCGGTGGCAATGTCCTGCGTGGCGGAGACGACGTTGGCACAGAAGAGCACGGCCAGCAGCCAGGGCAGCCGTTCCACCCAGGCCTCAAAGTCGTTCGAGGCGACCACCAGCATCAAACCCATTGCGAGACCATTGAGCCCAAGCAGCCACTGCCGGCGCGTGCCGTAGCGGTCGATCAGCGGTGCCCAGAGGAACTTGAGCGCCCACGGCAAGGCCAGCGCGCTGGTGAAACCGATCAGCGACAGCGAGACGCCCTGGTCGCGCAGCAGCGCGGGCAGCGCCTTGGCAATCAGGCCGGACGGCAGGCCCTGCGCGAAGTAGAGCAGGGCAAGCAGGCCGAGCAGGCTCAGCGGCGCACGGCCAGGTGCGGCGGACGCGCTCATCCCGCGCTCGGCGCCGCACGGCTGCCGGCGAGTTCGTTCTTCAGCACCTTGCCGGATGCATTGCGGGGCAGCGCCGCGACGAATTCGACGTGGCGCGGCTTCTTGTAGCCGGCGATGCGTGCGGCGACCCAGTCGATGACCGCTGCACCGGTCAGTGCGTGACCTGCCTTGAGCACGATGAAAGCCTTGACAGCCTCGCCCCAGTGCGGGTCCGGAACGCCGATCACCGCGGCGTCCGCGACGGCCGGATGCTGCAGCAGCACCTGCTCCACTTCCTGCGGGTACACGTTCTCGCCCCCCGTCTTGATCAGGTACTTCTTGCGATCGACCATCTTCAGCTGGCCGCCAGCCATGCGCACGAAGAGATCGCCCGTGTGATGCCAGCCGTTCCTGAGCGTCGTCGCGGTGGCCGCGGCGTGATTCCAGTATCCCAGCATCGTCGTGCTGCTGCGCACGCACAGTTCGCCGATCTCGCCCGGCGCGACCTCGCGATCATCGTCGTCAGCCAGCATGTAGTCGTAGAACGGCATGACGCGGCCGTAGGTCGTGGCATCGGCCCGTACCATGGCAGAGTCGGCCCAGGTCACCTTGCCACCGGACTCGGTCTGGCCGTAGATGCCGAAGTACCGGGCGCCGAGTTCGGTCTCGACAGCCTCGACCAGATCGGGCTTCTCCATTCCCGCGCCGCTGATGAAGACGCGTAGCGAACTCGTGTCGGTATCCGCACGCGCGGGGTCATGCACGAAGGCCGTGGAAATGCCGGGCACGAAGAACACGATGCTGACGCGGCAGGCCGCGATCAACTGGTAGAACAGTTTCGGGTCCGCGCGCGGCGCGGTGACGATCGTGCCGCCGAGGATCAGCTGCGAGAGCGCGGTGCCGAACCCGGCGACGTGGAAGAAGGGGAGGAACGCGAGGTAGGTGTCGGCCTGGCCCATGCCGAAGCAGGCGGCCATGTTGACTGCGTAGCCAGTCCACGTCCGCTGCGGGATCATGCAGCCCTTCGGCTTGCCGGTGGTGCCGCTGGTGTACAGCAGCATGCATAAAGTCTCGCCGGAAATGGCCGGATTCATCGCCACGCCGCTCCCCGCCGCGGCGAGTGCGCCGAACGGGAGCCAGCCTTCGCGCGCGCCACCGAGCAGGAATTTGCGCCCGGGCGACGGGTGACCTGCCACGGCGGCCTCGGCGAGCCCGGCCATCTGGTCGCAGGCGCACAGCGCCTTGGCGCCGGAATCGTCGATGATGAAGCGCAGTTCTGCCGCCGAGTGACGGATATTCAGCGGCACCAGCACTGCGCCGAGCCATGCCACGGCGAGGAACAGCTCGGCGTAGGCCTTGCAATTCAGCGCCAGGCACGCGACCCGATCGCCGGCCCCGACTCCGTGCGCGGCGAGCCCGCCCGCGATGCGCATGACGCGCTCGTGCAACTCGCCATAAGTGACGGATTCGCCCGTGAGGCCATCGACAATTGCCGTCCTGTCGGGCATCTCTCTCGCGTGCCTTTGCAGCACGTAGCAGCAGGGCAATGACGTGAGCGGGCGCTGGGTATCGGGCATGGCGGTAGACTTGGTCAGTGTGAGGCGCGGTGGCATGCGCGCTAGCGCGCCTGCGGGCCGGTAGGGTCGCGATATTCGGGTGCACGTCGCTCGAGCCAGGCCTGCACGCCCTCGAGATAGTCGCCGTACGGGATGAGTCCGGCCCACAGGTCCCGCTCGAGCGCCAGTGCGCGATCGAGCGGCAGGTCCAGCCCCTGGTCCACGCACTGCTTGATGTGGCGCACGGCGATCGGGCTGTTGGCGGCCATTGCGCGCGCCAATGCCATCGTCGACTCGAGCAGGTCCTCGGGCGGTACCACCTGTTCGACCAGTCCCAGTGCGAGCGCCTCCGTGGCGGTGAATTGCCGCCCCGTGAACATGATGAGCTTCGCTCGCCCCGGTCCCACGAGGCGAGCCAGTCGTTGCGTGCCTCCCGCGCCGGCCAGGATCCCATATCGCGCTTCGGGCAGCCCGAGAATGGCGTTCCCCGACGCCACGCGCACGTCGCAGGCCAGCGCGATCTCGAGTCCGCCACCGAGTGCGTAACCGTTGATGGCCGCAATTGTCGGATACGGCAGCGCGGCGATGGCATCCATGAAGCCCTGCGCCATCTCGACGAAGGCCCGGGCGTCCGCCAGGGTCTTCAGGGTCAGGAAGCGATTCATATCGCCGCCCGCCTGGAAGTATTTGCCTGTGCCGGTAATGATCGCCACACGCACGGTCGCCTGTGTCAGCGCCGCGAGCGTCGCCCGGAAGTCATCGTGCAGCGCGTCGGTGAAGGCGTTCACTGGCGGGCTGTTCATCGTGATCACCGCGACGCCATCGCGCAGTGCGTAATCGACGTGTTTGTGCATTCGGGTGGGTCCGGCAAGCGAGCCGCGCTGGATACGGCCCGTCACTGCGCCTGAGTGATCGTCTCCCAGAGTCGTCCAGCATCTTGCACGACGGCGCCTTGCGCTGCCACGCGCAGCTCGAACCGTGAACCCGCGAATGCGGGCGTCTCGACGACGATCACGGTGTGCGCGGACGGGCCGCGCACCTTGTGTCCGTCGACGAACACCTCGGTTGCGGCCAACAGCTCGTCGATGGAGCCGTCGCGGATCGGTCCGCCCCGGTCGTCGCGGCTGATCACGCCGCGCACGATGGTCTCGCCGAAGCGCGTCTGGCCCGATTCGCGCAGCGGGATGCCGGTCGCCTGCAGCAGTCGCACGATCTCCGCGCCCGCCGGGTTGTCGTCGGCCTGGCGACCCTGGGAATAGATGTAGCCGCCTTCGCGTGAAAGCTCGTCCTCGTGCAGGTCGAGCACGAGTCGCGGCGGATACTTCGCGGCGATTTGCAGCACGTACTGCGTCAGGGCGATGCTTTCCGGGCCAGGAGCGGCTGCCGCTCGTTGGCGATCGCCGCGCTCGAGATCGGGCAGCAGGTGCTCAGCATCACCCACGCTGTAACCGCCGCCCGTCTTCCAGTCGCGCTCGGGCGTGTTGGGGTAGCGCCAGTTGCGGCGATACGCTGCTGGGTTGGCGAGCGGAATCACGACGATCGGTACGCCGCTCGCCGCGAGCTGCGTCAGGCTGCCGAGGTTCGCCGCGATTGCGTTCGGTCCCGCCGGTTCCTCGCCATGGATGCCGGAGATGATCCATAGCGCCTCGCCCTCGTGTGGGGTGCGCCATGCGCGGATCGCAACCGTGGGCTGGTCCGGATAGGCGTAGATGGTGTCCGCCGTCCAGCCATGATCGGCTGCGAGCGTGTCGAACCGCGACATGATCGAGCCGAAGGGCAGGCGGCCATCGGCCGAATAGTCGGTGGCGACCATTGCATCAGTCGCTGCGGACGCGCCCGATGCTGCATCGGCCTGCTTCGACGCGTCTGCGGCGCATGCATTGGATGCAACCGCTGCGCTGGTCAGCAGCAGCGCGAGACTGCATGCCTCATGCAAGGATCGCGGCCAGGCGAGGCTCATGCGGGCACCTTCACTTGTGGCCCGCGCATCAACCAGTACAGCGGCAGGCCGACGGCGCCGAGCACCAGCGACCAGATGAACGGTTCGCTGCCCAGGCCGATGAAGGCGAAAATCACGTACGCAGTGCCGAGCGTGCCCAGCACCCGCAGGCTGGCCGGCAGGTTGCGTTCGCCGTTGCGCGCAGCGACGACCAGCGCGACGGAGCAGAACAGGTACAGGGGCAGGTTGGCGGCCGTGACGACCTGGGTGAGGAACGTGAAGCCATCCACCATCGACTTGCTGTAGTTCATCAGCACCATGCCCGTCGCAAGCACTGCAGTCAGTGCCATTGCAACCCACGGCGCGCCGCGCGAATTGAGCGAACAGACCGTGGCCGGCAGGAAGCCGTGGCGACCCAGCGACGCCGTGAGCTCGCTCACGAGCAGTGTCCAGCCATTCAGCGCGCCGAGACCACTGATCACGACGAACACGGAGAGCAGCCGGCCATTGCCGTCGCCCACGAACTCATCGAGCAGGTCGGCGAAAGGCGCGGACGACTGCGCCAGCCGGTCCTGCTGCAGCAGCAGGATCGCCATCGCCGATACGCCAATGTAGATCACCGCCATCAGCAGCGTGCCGTACAGCGTCGAGCGCGGGATGTTCTTCTCCGGGTCGCGCACGCGGCCTGCAGGCACGGCCGCTGACTCGATGCCGAGCATGGCGAACAGCGCGATCGTGGAGGCGGCCATCAGGGCCTCGAGCGTGATCGGCGTGGCGGGCACGCGGCGCGTGTAGACCGCCGGCTCGGTGAGCAGCAGCCACGCGCCCAGCCCAAGGATGAACAGCAGCGGCAGCAGCTTGAGCACCGTCGTCACGATCTGCACGCTGCCGCCCGTGCGCACGCCGAGCAGGTTGATGCCGACGAACAGCCACAGCAGCACGGTTGCGAGCACGGCAGGGGAGACGGCATCGAGCTCGGGCACCACCTTGGCGAGGTAGCCGACGAGGCCGATCGCGAGTGCGGCGTTGGTGATCCAGCAGGAAACCCAGTAACTCCAGATCGCGATGTAGGCGGGCAGCCGGCCGGTGGTCCGCTCGATGTACGTGTACGGTCCGTCGGCGCTGGGGAACTCGCGTGCCAGTTGCGCGAACACTCGCGCGAGCACCGTCATGCCGACGACCGTGACGCCCCAGCCCAGCATGGCGTTCAGCCCGAAGGGCGCCAGCGACGCCGGCAGCACGAAGATACCCATGCCGATGGTGTTGCCGATCACCAGCGCGGTGCACATCCAGAACCCGAGTTCCTTGGGTTGTTGCATGCGTCAGGCGCCCTTGCCCTGCAGCGCTTCGTCGAGCGCGCGTCGCAGCAGCACGATGGCTTCGTCGACTTCGGCCGCGGTGGTCGAGAGCGGTGGCATGAAGCGCAGGGTGCTCACGCCGCACGAGAGCAGCAGCAGGCCGTTGTAGTAGCCGCGCGTGACCAGCCGGTCGCACAGCGCGCGGGCCGGCGTGCGTTCCGCGTCGGTTTCGATCAGTTCCATGCCGATCATCAGGCCACGGCCGCGGACTTCGCCGATGCACGGGTAGTCGCGCATCATCTCGCGCAGGCGGCCTAAGAAGTGTTCGCCGACGTGCGCGGCATTGGCTGCGTACTTCGTCTCGACCAGGTCGAGCGTGGCGATCGCGGCGGCGCAGCTCAGCGGATTGCCACCGTACGTATTGCCATGCGCGCCGCGCTTCCATTGTTCCATGATCGACTTCTTCGCAATGATCGCGCCGATCGGCAGGCCTGAGCCCAGGCCCTTGGCGCTGGTCATGATGTCGGGCTTCACGCCCGAATGCTGGCACGCCCACATCTTGCCGGTGCGGCCGACACCGGACTGCACCTCGTCGAAGATCAGCAGGATGCCATGCTCGTCGCAGAGCGCGCGCAGGCCGGCAAGGAAGCCTTCCGGCGGCCACAGGTAGCCGCCTTCGCCCTGCAGCGGCTCGACCAGGATCGCGGCCACTTCCGATGCTGGCACGTTGCGCTCGAACAGCATGCGGATGTAATCGAGCACGGCCTTGCCCTGGTCCGCGCCCGCGAACAGCGGCCGGTACGGATTGGGATAGGGCACGTGCGTGACGCCCGGCATGGTCGGCGCGAAGCCCTTCTGCTGCGTGTACTTGCTGGACGTGAACGACAGGGAGCCCATGGTGCGGCCGTGGAATGCGCCAAGGAAGCCGATGAAGCGCGGCCTGCCCGTGACGTAGCGCGCGAGCTTGATCGCGCCCTCCACCGACTCGGTGCCCGACTGGCACAGGAAGCTCATGACCGGCTCGCCCATGGGCGCGACCTCGGCGAGACGCTCGGTCAGGCGCGTCATGTTCTCGTGCCAGTAGTCGCTCGAGACGTGCAGGAACTTGTCAGCCGCGGACTTGATCGCCTCGACGACCCGCGGGTGCGCATGACCTGTCGAACAGACCGCGATGCCCGCGACGAAATCGAGGAAGCGGTTGCCATCGACGTCCCACACCTCGGTGCCGCGGCCGTGCGACATCACGAACGGGTAATCGCGGGGATAGGAGGGCGCGGCGACGCCCACGTCGCGCGCGAGCATCGCGCGGGCCTTCGGGCCGGGCAGTTCGGTCTTGAGATGCGGGTTGGACACGATGGACTCCTGGGTCTTCAGGCGGGAAGCCGCACGGCGCGACTGTGCGCCTCGCGGGTGCGCACGTGCAGGGCGCGCAGGGTTTCGAGTTCGATGGCCGAGGGCGGCGCCAGTTCCGTCACCGTCGCCGCCACCTGCAGCGGCCAGCCCGTGGCCGCGCGAGCCTCATCGATGGTGGCGCCGGGGAACAGCGCCGTCAGGTGCAGTTCGTCGCTGCCCGGCTCGGGCGTGAGCACGCCGAAGTCGGTGATGACCGATTGCGGCCCGGCGCCACGCATCGACGTCTTCGCGCGCGCGCCGTCACCGTTCAGGAATCCGGGGCTGGTGCAGAAGTCGAGGTGGCCCACGAGGCTGCGCGGTGTGGCTTTCAGCATCACGAACGTCTGCCGCGCATGCGCCGCGATCTCCGTCGCGCCTCCCGCCCCGGGCAGGCGCGTGCGCGGCGCAGCGTAGGACCCGATCACCGTGCTGTTGAGGTTGCCGTGACGGTCGATCTGCGCGGCGCCCAGGAACCCGACGTCGACACGACCCGCCTGCAGCAGGTAGCTGAACACCTCGGGCAGCCCGATCACGCACGCGGCCGTCGCGGCCAGTTCGCCGTCGCCGATCGACAGCGGCAGCACGTCGGGCCGCGTACCCACCGTGCCGGATTCGTAGATCAGCACGATGTCCGGCGCGTGCGTGAGGCGGGCGAGGTTGCACGCGGCGCTCGGCAGGCCGATGCCGACGAAGCAGACGCAGCCGTCCCACAGCAGGCGCGACGCCGCCACCGTCATCATCTCGTCGCGCGTCCAGTCGCTCATGCGGCCTCCCGCAGGCTGGCGAGGAAGCCGGCGTGATCGGCCGTGCCGAGCACGTGCCGATTCATCCAGGCCAGGAACCCTTCGCGCTCGCGCGCGAGCGCGTCCCAGCGCTGGTAGAAACTGTTGTCGCGGCTGTAGTGATCGTGCACGTATGACGGATAGGCCCCGCCGGGGCAGTGCGCCACCGCGGCGACGATCCAGTGCGGCAGCACGACGCCGTTCATCGCGGGCGGCAGTTCGTCCACGATTTCCTCCACGGTGACGACCAGCGTGCGGGCAGCGAACGCGCATTCGCGCTGCGCGCCGATGATGCCGTGCAGTGCGACGTTGCCGCGCCTGTCTGCGCGTTGCGCGTGAAGGATCGTCACGTCGGGGTTGATCGCGGGCACGGCCGCCAGCGGCTCACCGGTGAACGGGCATTCCACGCGCCGGATGCGCGGGTTGTGCTGCGGCAGATCGGTGCCGAGGTAACCGCGCAGCATGCCGAAAGGCAGGTGCGCAGCGCCGGCGGCATACGCGGCCGCCATGCCGGCGTGCGTATGCTCGTCGAGCTCGAGCGCGACGGGCCACTGGTGCTCGACCGCATCGCGCAGGCGATGCAGCGAGCCGACGCCGGGATTGCCGCCCCAGGAGAACGTCAGCCTGCGCGCGCACCCCATGCCGATCATCTGGTCGTAGACGATATCGGGCGTCATGCGGACGAGGTGCAGGTCACGGCGGCCCTGCCGGATGAGCTCGTGGCCGGCCGCGAACGGGATCAGGTGCGTGAACCCTTCGAGCGCGATGCACTGGCCGTCGCGCACGTGGGTGGCGATGGCGTCGCGCAGCGTCGTGAGCTGCGTGTTCACGGCTCGACGACCGTCCGCGACTGTTCGCGCAGGTACTGCGCGAGGTAGTGGAAGGAGGCGATTGCCTTCCCCGTCGAACTCGAGCCCTTCCAGCCGCCGAACGGCTGGTAACCTGGCCAGGCACCGGTCGTCGCGCCCTGCCTGCGATTGGCGTAGGTCACCCCGGCCTCGATGTGCTCGTGGAACCACGGCACCTCGTCGGGCGCGCCATAAAAGCCGGCGGTCAGCCCGACGCTGCTGTCGTTGGCGAGCTGCATGGCCTCGGCGCGATCCGCGACCCGGTGCAGCATCAGCACCGGCACGAACATCTCGTGCCGCCACAGCGGGTGCGCGAGTGGCGCCTCGGCCAGGACCGGGTCGACAAAGTGGCCGCGCGCGAGCGCGCCCGATTGCAGGTCGCGCCCGCCCGTCAGCAAGGTCGCGCCGCCCGTCCGCAGTTCACTGATGTAGCGCGCGTGGTTCGCGGCAGCGTTCGCGCTGATGACGGGACCCAGCCAGTTCTGTCGCTCGCAGGGATCGCCGATGTTGATCGCGCGGATCAACGCCTGCATGCGCTCAACCAGTTCGTCGGCGACCTTGCGATCGACGTAAAGACGCGAGAGCGCCGAGCACTTCTGTCCACTCAGGCCGTACGCGGAACGCACGATGCCGGACGCTGCTGCGTCGAGGTTCGCCTGGGCGGTGACGATGCAGGGATTCTTGCCACCCATCTCGGCGATGCAAGGCCGCGGCCACGGTGGGCCCGTCATGCGTTGCAACAGGTGCATGCCGACGGGTACTGAACCCGTGAACGTGAGGCCTGCCGTCGCCGGATGCGAGGACAACGCTTCGCCAATCTCGCGTCCCGACCCCGAGAGGTAATGGAACACGCCCGCGGGCAGGCCTGCATCGCGGATGCAGTCGGCAAGCAACCGACCGGCCCATGGCGTCTCGATCGAGCCCTTTACGACGACGGTATTCCCGGTCACCAGGGCCGCAGCGGCCGGGCCTGTCGCGAGCGCCATCGGGAAGTTGAAGGGCGCGATCACCACCCACGCGCCGTACGGACGCATCACGCTGCGATTGCGCGAGACGACGCCCGGCAGCGGATCATTCGGCAGGTCGTTGACGTAGCCGCCGTGCTGCTCGAAGTCGTCGGCATAACAGCGGAAGAAATCGACGCACTCCTGCGCCTCGCCCAGCGCCTCCATGCGGTTCTTGCCGACCTCGAGCGCCAGCGCCGCCGCAATCTCGTAGACGCGTGCCTCGATCACGTCGGCCACGCGGCACATGAGCCGCACGCGTTCTTCGGGCGGCGTGGCGCGCCACGACGGGAAGGCGGCCTGCGCGAGGTCGAGCGCGCGACGTGCGTCTCCCTCGGTGGCGAGCGCGAACTCGCCGAGCACCACATCGGCGTCAATCGGGCTCGTGGGGGTCGCGTAGGCCGCGGACCGCACGTCCGCGCCGTCGATGAACAGGTCGTGCCGCTGGCCGAGACGACCGCGCACGGTGGCGAGCGCGGTGTCGAAACGCTCGTGCATCTCGGCCGGCGGGTCGAACATCGTGGCGTACGTGAGGCGGAAGCTCATGGCGGGCTCGTCGTCGTGGATGCGGAGGGGAAGAAGCGGTCAAGCAGGCGGTGCAGCACCTCGAGCGCGCGGTCGAGTTCTTGCTCGCGGATGACGAGGGGCGGCGCCAGCAGCAGCAGGTTGCCACGCGAGCCGAACGATACCCCTTCGGCCAGCGCTGCCTGCAGCAACGCACCGAGGACGGGCGGGGTTTGCGGCCAGGGGGCGAGCGGCTCGCGCGCTGCGCGATCACTGACCAGTTCCAGCACGGCGAACAGGCCGTGCCCGCCGCGCAGGTCGCCGATGACCGGGTGGTGCGCGGCCATGGCGCGCAATGCGTCGAACATCCTGCGGCCGAGGTTGCGCGACCGCTCGATCAGGCCTTCCTCCCGATACACATCGACGGCAGCGGCGCCCGCGGCGCAGGCGAGCGGGTGGCCGCAATAGGTCAGGCCCGTCGACAGCACCTGGTCGTCGAGTCGCGCGGCAATATCCGCCGCGATGATGACGGCACCGAGCGGCATCATCGCGCCGGTGAGGCCCTTCGCGAGCGTGATCACGTCGGGGCGCCCGGCCGTGCCGTACCTCTGCCAGGCGAACCATTCGCCGCAACGGCCGAAGCCGCTCATGACCTCGTCGGCGATCAGCGGCACGCCGCGTTCGCGCGTGACGGCGCGCACCCCGGGCCAATAGCTGTCCGGCGCCACGATGCCATTCGAGCCCGCGTTCGGCTCGAGCATCACGGCGGCGACGCGATCGGCGCCAAAGAGATCGATGCGCTGCGCGACGGCCTGCGCGGCCAGCTCGCCGCACTCGTCCGCGCTGACGCTGCCGAAGGGACAACGGTAGGCGTACGGGGGTTCGACGTGCGTGACGCCCATCGCGTCCGGGTCGATCATCGACCGTGTGCGCGTGTCGCCGGACAGGGCCATCGCGAGATGGGTCGAGCCATGATAGGAGCGGTCACGCGCGACCACGACGCCCTTCAGCTTGCCGCTGGCCTGTCGCACGATCTTAACGGCATGCTCGTTGGCATCGGCACCGCCGAGCGTGAAGAACACGCGTCCGCCCTCGAAACCGCTGATCTCCAGCAGCCGCCCGGCGAGATCGGCCCGCGGGCGCGCGCCCCACGCGTTGGTCACGAAGCACAGCTGCTCAGCCTGTGCGCGGATCGCGGCGACGACGCGCGGGTGCTGGTGCCCGAGGTTGCTGCATTCGGCGAGACTGCTCATGTCGAGCACTCGGCGGCCATCCTCGAGGTGAAGCCAGGCGCCGTCACCGCCCACCACGGTCGGCGCATTCCATGCGGACTGCGCACACCAGCTGTGCAGCACCGTGTCGCGCTCCGGTCTCATGAGTGTCCCAGGCCAGGATTCATCGGGGGCTTGCGCCACAGCGGCGCACCTGCTCGAGCAGCGCCGTCGGGGTCAGCGGGCGCCCAAGCAGTTCTTCCATCAACCGGCGCGTGTCGCGCGAAGATCCGTACTGCAGCAGCCGCTCGCTGAGCCAGGCGTACCAGCGCGGGTTGCCGGTATCGAACGGACCGATGGCCGCCTGCGTCGCCGCTCGCATCTCCGCCGTCAGCAGCGCGCCGAGGCCGTAATTCACCATGTAACCCGGGTTGCTGACCAGCTGCACGCGCATCGCCCACCAGGGCACCTCAGGGTGCGGCACGATCCGCAGGTACTCATGCGTGATCGACGTCCAGAGCGTGTTGGGGTCGGTGCCCGGCTCGCGCAGCATGCGCAGCTCGAACAGCGACCAGGCGACGTCTAGGATGACGTTGGCGAACAGCGCGCGCATCGACACGGCTTCGTCGACGGCGTTGCCGAGATAGCGGCGCTGCCATGCCGGCTCGTGCACGCTCCACGACGGTACGTCGGCGAACGCCTCGGTGAAGAGCGTGTCGGGCCAGTCCATGTAGGCCGGACGCGTGTGAATCGCCGCGACATGGACCGCGTGCCCGTTCTCGTGCACCAGCTCGTTGAGAGAGAACAGTCCGCCCTCGGGGTACGTACCCAGCACGCGCGCCAGCGGCCGCTGCCAGCGGCCGTCCACCTCGCGGCCACGGACGACGAAATCGGTGTACGCCAGCGGCGACTTGTCCGCGCGCACGGCGAGATCGAATTCCACGCCCAGTTGCGCGAGGTGCGCGCCGAGATCCGCGTAGAAGCGCTGGTTGACCGGCAACAGCGCGGACGCGGGGATGCGCGACTGCAGCTCGCGATTGGCCACGCCGTTCACGTAGCGGAAGTCCCACGGTTCCACCGAGGCCGCCGGGTTTGCATCGCGCCACGCCTCGAGCACCTGGACCAGCCACCGCTCGACGTCGTCCGTCGTGACGCCGATGGCTCGCGCGGCCGCGTCGACCTGCGAGCCGTGGATGCGGGCATCGGCAGCGGCCAGCGCGATCATGCGCCGGTACGGGCTGTCGCTTTCGTTGCGCCCGTTCAGGGCCGTCCACAGCGGCAGGAAGGCGTCGAAGAGCGCACGCCTGCCGGCTTCGTCGTCGGTCACGTGCAGCAGTTGCAGCGCGGTGCCGCGGTCGATCGTGCCACCGGCATGGTCCATGCGATTGCCCAGCTCGACGAAACAGCTGACGAGCGCGGCCCGCAGCACGGCGTAATCGAGGTCGCGACGTTGCGCGTCGGCACAGGCCGGTTCGCGCGTGCCGGGCGTCGTGGCGTCAGCCGTGATCTCGGCGAGCGTCCTGCGCATGGTCGCGACGGCCTCGCGATCGGCCGGTGACGGCTCTGCCGTGTCGGACGCCCGCTCCAGCGCGGCGGTGAGCGGCGCGCGACGCGCTTCCAGCAGGGCTTGCCAGGCAGCCAGGTCCTTGCCGCCATAAGCGCTGGTGCCGCCCGATTCGATGTACCCGGCAGCGCCCAGCGCGTCGAGGTAATCGAGGAACGCGGATTCGGCGGCGGCAACCGCGGGGGCCGTTGCCGCATGCACGCCGGCCAGGGGCGCGAGCACGCAGAGGAGGAGGACGGCCAGGGCGCGAAGGGGACGCGGCATGACCGTGATCTTAGCTCACGGACGGCGAGTCCTGATCTGCAGTTCGTCGCGCCGGTAGTCGATGATCAGCGTGTCGAGCGCCCCGAGCACGTCCATGCCGATGATCAGTGCGGGCCTGGAATTCAGGGCCCAGTGGTCCATGATGTGCAGGTCGCTGAACATGATCTCGGCATTGCGGACGATGAGCCCACCGGCCGAAATGCCCGGAACACGCACTCGGGTCGCCTGCTGGATGTCCTCCGTGACGCCGATAATGGCATCGTCGGCGCCGCCGCTCTCCTTGCGGCGCCGGGCCAGCGCCTCGCGCAACGCCAGATTGCCTACCGTCACCTGCGCGCCCGAATCGATGAGTGCCGTGGCCTTGATGGGCCCGACCATGACCTGGACGCGCATGCCGAGGTTCGGCGAGTGCACGAACGGCACCACCGAGTAGCCGGCGGGCGCAGGCTCGCGATGCGACCGTGCGATCCGGATCCGGTCGCGCAGGAACTGGATCTCGATGCGCTTGTCGGCCATGCCTTCGGCTCCGAGCACGCCGTCGGCCCCGCCGAAGGCATCCGCCACGACTGGCATCACGGCGTTCTCGATCAGCAGGTCGCCGAACTCGAGCGTCCGGGCGTCCACCGCGGCGACGATCGCCGCGCCCGTGACGCCACGCAGCTTCACAGGCTTCTTGCGCAGCGGCAGCCCGGCGTCGTCGACGACTCGCTGGGTAACGGCGGAGCGGCTGGCACCGGTGTCGAGGACGAGCCGGTAGGGCCCTTTGCCATTGATCAGCACCGGTGCCCAGATGCGGCCGATCTGGTCGCGGGTCGTCGGGGCAACGTAGCGCGGCTCCGGTGCGCTGACCACGACCTCCTCGACGGGCGCCGCGTCGCCCGAAGCGGGCGTGTTGGCCTGGGCAGGGGAGGGTTGCGCGCCCGCGACCAGGCTCCACAGCACGCAGGCTGCCGCGCAGGACCCTACGCAGGTGTTCAGCAAGGACATGTGCAACCTATAGCACGAATGCTCTTCCGCGCAGCTCGTGTCAACGCAGCGGGCCTTGCCGCGTTGTGAGCGGTGTACGGCAACTACCACTGACAATCGCAGCAAGGAATACCGACATGACTTATGTGAAATCGATTCACGGCAACACCGCCCGCATCGCCACCATCGCCGCGCTGAGCGCCACGCTGATCCTCGGCGTCGCGCTCGCCAATGATGCCCATGCCGGCGAGCGCGGCAAGCAGAAGGCACGTGCGGCGCACGCGCAGGGCGGGCAGTGGACGCGCGTCACTACGGCGCAACGCACGCCGAACGGCCGCACGAGCCAGTCCACCGTGACCCGCGGCGACGGCAAGATCGCGACGCGCGACACGGTCGTCGTCAACGATCGCGCCGCGGGCACGCGCTCCGTGGACGCGACGACCACCGGCTTCAACGGCCGCACGACCACCTACTCGAGCGACGCGCAGCGCACCGAGACGGGCTACACCCGGGACGTGACGCGCACGCTGCCGAATAACCAGGTGAACCAGCACAGCATCGACGTGAGCTGTGACAAGGCCGCGCAGAGCTGCACCAAGGTCGTCACGGGCCGCAACGGCGGCGGGTAGTGGCTGAAGCAAGGGGTTAGCGGCTAGAGGCTAGGGGCTAGGGGTTAGTGCTAGGGGCTAGTCGGAGGTGGGGCTGTTGCAGCCGATAACCACTTCGCTTCTTGCTAGCCAATAGCCACTAACCACCGGCCCCTGGCCGCAGTGATCAGCGCGACCGCGGCCTGCGGAACACGAAATACGACGCCACGACGATCGCCAGCGTCAGCAGGCTGAAATAGAACTGGCTCGCGAGCTCGGGCGAGAGCGCCATCGCCACCATCACGGCGAACATTCCCGCAATGGTCGCGTAGCTGAGCCACGGAAACAGCCACACGCGCACGGCCTTCGTCTCCGTCTCGGGATGGCGGCGCCGCAGCACGATGTGCGAGAACGCGGTCATCAGGTAGACGAACAGGATCACGGTGCCCGTGGTGCTGATCAGGAATGCGAACACCTTGTTCGGCGAGATGATCGCGATCACGACGCCGATCACGCCGACGAGGGAGCCGAGCAGGATCGAGCGCGCGGGCACGCGCCGCTCGTTCACCTCGACCAGCCAGCGCGGGGCGTCGCCGCGGTCGGCCATCACGTGCAGCACGCGCGAACAGACATAGACCGCCGAATTGAGGCACGACAGCACGGCCGTCAGGATGATGAAGCTCATCACGGCGCTGCCCCAGTCGAAACCCATGACGTTGAGCGCGAGCGTGAACGGCGACTCGCCCGGCTTGACGGCCGTCCACGCGACCACCGACACGATCAGCCCCAGCGAGACGACATAGAACAGCAGGATGCGCCACGTGATGGTCGTGGCCATCCGCACCACGGCCTTCTCCGGGTCCTTGGATTCGGCCGCGGCCACGGTCGTGATCTCCGCGCCGACCAGCGAGAAGAACACCGTGGTGACGGTCGCGAGCACCGGCACCCAGCCCTTGGGCGCGAAGCCGCCGTGCGCGGTCAGGTTGGAAAACGTCGGGCCGCCGTCGTGCGTGAAGCCGAAGGCGAACGCGGCCGTCACGAGGATGAAGGCGACGATGGCCGCGACCTTTATCGACGAGAACCAGAACTCGAATTCGCCGTACGAGCGCGCGGACAGCAGGTTCACCGCCGTCATCACCGCCATCAGCGCCAGGCCGATCTGCCACATCGGCAGGTCGATCCAAAGTTGCAGGATCTGCGCGCCGGCGATGGCTTCGATCGGCACGACGACGATCCAGAAATACCAGTAGAGCCAGCCCGCGATGAAACCAGCCGCGTCGCCGAGCCCGGCGCGCGAGAACTCGGTGAAGGTGCGCACGCCGGGGTGTGTGATCGCCATCTCGCCAAGCATGCGCATGACGATGAAGACGATGGTCCCGGCGATGATGTAGGAAATCAGCGCCGCCGGTCCCGCCGCCGCGATCGCGGCACTGCTGCCGACGAACAGCCCGGCGCCGATCACGCCGCCGATCGTGATCATGGTGATGTGGCGGGGCAGCAGTGTGCGGCTCAGTTCATGCGACCGGCCCGGCGCGGCGGCATCTGCGGACGAAGTCATGGCAGGTTCCTGCGGCGGGCGTTACGGCCAGTGGCTTGCAAGGTACGGGCTCCGGTCTGCGGCAAGGCACGCACCGTCCTATGACGAGTGCAGGCTGTCAAGTGAATCGGAAGGGCCGGTGCTGCTATCGTATGCCCGCCGCAGGCCCTGCCTGCTTTTCCGGGATCAGCGCGTTGCAACGCAGGACATTGCTCAAGGCTGCCGTGGCCGGTGCCGGTGCCGCCGTCGCTGCGCCCGCGATTTCGAAGGGACTGATCGAGTGGCGCATGGTCACGAGCTGGCCCAAAGGCCTGCCGGGCCTGGGCACGGGGGCCGAGCGCCTCGCCGCGAACATCACGACGCTGAGCGGTGGCAAGCTGCGGGTGAAAGTCTATGCCGCGGGCGAACTCGTGCCGGCGCTCGAGTGTTTCGGCGCGGTGGCCAACGGCACCGCCCAGCTGGGTCACGACGCTGCTTACTATCACTCGGGCAAGTCGGAAGGCGCCCCGTTCTTCACGGCATTTCCGTTCGGCTTCACGGCAGGCGAGATGGCTGCGTGGATCAAGTTCGGCAATGGCCAGAATTTGTGGGACGAGCTGTATGCGCCGTTCGGGCTGCGCGCCTTCCAGGCGGGCACGACCGGCACGCAGATGTTCGGCTGGTTCCGGCGTGAGATCCGCTCGCTCGCGGACCTGAACGGACTCAAGTTCCGCACGCCGGGCAACCAGGGGCGCCTGCTGCAGAAGCTTGGGGTGACGCCCGTGTCACTGCCGGGCGGCGAGATCTTCCCGGCACTGCAGTCCGGCGCAATAGACGGCGCCGAGTGGATCGGCCCTTACAACGACCTCGCACTCGGCTTCTACCAGGTGTGCCGCTATTACTACTCGCCCGGTTACCACGAGGCGGGGCCCGCGCTGCAGCTCATGGTCAACGAGAAGGCCTGGGCGTCGCTCACGCCGGAGTTGCAACAGGTGGTGCGCGTGGCGGCGGAGGCCGCGACGACCGACATGTATGCGGAGTACAACGCGCGCTCGGGTCCCGCGCTGCGCACGCTCGTGCAGGACCACGGCGTGATCGTGCGCGGCCTGCCGGAGGACGTGCTGATGGCCTGCGGCGAGCAGGCCAATGTGGTGCTGAACGAGATTTACGCGGGCGACAAGTCGCCCAATCGCATCGTGCGCCGGATCATCGAGGACTTCCTCGAGTTCCGCAAAGACGTCGTGCCGTGGACACGTGTGGGTGAGCAGGCGTACCTGAATGCGCGACGCCTGCCGTTCGAGTTCGGACTGAAGAGGGGCTAGTGACCAGCGGCTAGCGGCTAGTCAGAGGAGCCGCTGAACCCGATGGCCCAGAAGCACCTCCGGACACTCGCCGCTAGCTAGCCGCGAGCCGCTGGTCACTGCTTTCCTAGCCCCTAGTCACTCTCTTCCACCAGGTCCTCAAAATCATCCCGATACGGCGCATTGCGCCCCGGCTGCGGATCCTCGAACAGATCCGTGAAGTCGTCCGCGACGGGTGAGCCCGATGGCGCGCCTTGAGCGGCCGGCCCGCGGTCATCCTCGACCGCCAACGCAGCTTCGTGCCCGAACAGCCGGTCGGGCAGGTACGTGGCGAGGCCCGGCACCGTCCAGACGAGTGCCAGCCCCGCGACCTGCAGCGCCACGAACGGAATCGCGCCGCGATAGATGTCGAGCGTGCGCAGCATCTTCCCGGCCACGCCGCGCAGGTAGAACAACGCGAAGCCGAAGGGCGGCGTCAGGAAACTGGTCTGCAGGTTCATGCCGATCATCACGCCGAGCCAGATCGGGTCGACCCCCAGCTTGATCAATGCCGGCGCGGCAATCGGCACGACGACGAAGATGATCTCGAATGTGTCGAGGAAGAACCCGAGGAAGAAGATCACGAGCATCACGGCGAGCACTGCCGTGAACGTGCCGCCGGGCAGCGACGCCAGGGCATCGTGCACGAGGTTCTCGCCGCCCAGGCCGCGGAACACCAGGCTGAACACGCTTGCGCCCAGCAGGATCACGAAGACCATCGACGAGATCGTGAGAGTGGTGCGCATCACCTCGCGCAGGATGCCGAGGCTGAAGCTGCGGTTCGTCGCCGACAGCAGCATCGCGCCGACCGCTCCGACCGAAGCGGACTCCGTGGGTGTCGCCACGCCCGCGAGGATGGAACCGAGCACGGCAAGAATCAGCAGCAACGGTGGCACCAGTGCCTTCACCACGCGTCCCGCAAGGCCCGCGCGATGCTCGTCGCTCATCGCGAGCGGCGGGCACGACCGCGGATCGAAGATCGACTTGAACAGGATCCAGGCGAGGTAAAGCCCGACCAGCACCAGCCCCGGGATCATTGCGCCCGCAAAGAGCTGTCCCACCGAGATCGGATCCGGGGACAGGTTGCCGAGCTCGAGCTGCGCCTGCTGGTTGGCGCCCTGCAGGATGTCGCCGACGAAGATCAGCACCGTCGAGGGCGGAATGATCTGGCCGAGTGTGCCCGCGGCGCAGATCGTGCCCGCGGCCAGCTTGGGGTCGTAACCGGCGCGCAGCATCGCGGGCAGCGACAGCAGGCCCATCGTGACGACCGTCGCGCCGACGATGCCCGTCGAGGCCGCAAGCAGCGCGCCGACGATGACGACCGAATAACCGAGGCCGCCGCGCAACGATCCGAACAGCTCGCCCATCGTCGTGAGCAGCGCCTCGGCGATTTTCGACCGCTCGAGCATCACGCCCATGAAGACGAACAGCGGCACGGCCACCAGCGCCTCGTTGGTCATCGTGCCGAAGTAGCGACCGACCAGCGCCGAGAGGATCGCCACGTCGAAGACGCCGAGCAGGATGCCGAGCGTGGCGAAGATCAGTCCGATGCCCGCCAGCGTGAACGCCACCGGGTAACCCAGCAGCACGCCGCCGATCGTCGCGATGAACATCGCGACCGCGAGCAGTTCGCCGATCAGCACGGTGCTCATCGTGTCACGCTCGCCGTGGCACGAGGATCACAGGCGCTCATCGGTCACCTTGTCCTCGTCGTGGTCGAGCAGGGGGCGGCCGGCGAGCAGCAGCGCGCGCCGAGTGATCAGCGCGATGCCCTGCACGAACAGCACGGCGCACAGCACCCACAGCAGCGACTTCAGCAGGAACAGCCCGGGCATGCCGTCCGCCGTCGCCGACGATTCGCGGATCGCCCACGAGGACAGTACGAACGGCGCGGATGTCCAGGTGAGGATCGCGAGCCACGGGAACAGAAAGAACAGCGTGCCGAGGATGTCGACCCACGCCCGCGCGCGCTGACCGAGCCGGCCATACATCACATCGACGTTGACGTGGCCCCGGTGCAGCATGGTGTAGCCGGCACCGGCCATGAAGACGGCCGCGTGCTGCCAGACATACAGCTCCTGCAGCCAAGGGAACCCGACATTGAAGACGTAGCGCAACACCACGACCGTGAAGCACGTCAGCACGCATCCCAGCGTGAGCCAGGCGACCGTGCGGCCCAGCCATTCGTTGCAGGCGTCGACGCCGTGCACGAACCGCGCCAGCGCGTGCATCAGAACAGGCCCATCGCGAGGCCCGCCGCGAGCGTGCCGCCCAGGTCCTCGCAGCGCTGCAGATCGGCGGCCAGGATGACCTTGTCGCGCAGGATGTCGGCCGGTGCCTGCGCATTGGTGATGACGAGCACCGGCTCGGCCACCGGCTTCAGCCGCCACCCGAGCGCGATGCGCTCGAGCTGGCGGATGGCGCCTTGCCCGTCGCTGCCCGCGCAGACCATCGCCGCGTACGGGCGGCCGTTCACGCGATCGAGTGCCGCGTAGTAAGTGCGATCGAAGAAGTCCTTCATCAGCCCGCTCATCGACGCCAGGTTCTCGGGCGTCGCGAAGATGTATCCGTCGGCGTCGAGCACGTGCTGCGGCTGCGCTGCCTGCGCGCGCAGCAGCGACGTCCGCACGCCCGCTTCCTGTGCCGCGCCATGCGCGGCCGCCTCGGCCATCTGGCGCGTGCCGCCGGTCATCGAGTGGTAAACGATCAGCAGGCTCTTCAACGGCGGTCCACCGGCTCCCTGAAAGGCACGAGGGCCGGCGGACGAAGTCCGGCCGGCCGGCGCAGCATTCTAGCGAGTGTGCGGGTGACCGCGGTGGGCGTCGCCATCCGTGGCGACCTATTCGCGGCCCATGCAGTTGGCGTAAAACGAAGCGGTGGCCGGCCAGTCGCTGAAGACCGCGCGCACACCCACCTCGCGCGACAGCACGTCGAGCACCCGCAGCACGTCGCTCTCGCCCGTGATCGCCGCGTTGATGGTCTGGTAGTAGAAGCCGTTGTTACCGGCGTGCAGCACCCCCGACCGTTCCAGGCTCCACGTCACCAGCTCGAGTCCCGCCTTGCGCGCGTCGCGCGCGGCCTGCGACGGCACGATGTTGCCTTGCGCGTCGACGGCGAGCAGCGCGTAGAGGGCGGGAGCCCAGATGCGCACTCCTTCCGCGCGCAGCTGCTGCAGTGCCGTCGCGTCGGGGAGATCGCGCACCTGCTCTGCCGGCTCGAGATACACGGCCTGCTGCGCGAACGCCGGTTCGCGCGCGATCCAGTAGCGGACGTCCTCCAGATTGAAAGACTGCGGCCAGACATCTCCGGCCGGCACGCCGGCCGCCTCGTACGCGTCGAGCATGCGCTGCGCGTAGTCCTGCTGGCTCATGCCGTCGAACGGCATCGGCACGACGGGCTGCTTGAGCTCGGGCACCATCTGCACGCCCAGTTCGCGGAACAGCGCGATGCTGTCGTCGTGCGTCATCAGCGTGCCCCACGCGGGGCCTGCCGCGTTGGCCTGCGTGCGACCGCCTCGCACGTATTGCTCGACCGAGACGGCACGGGGATCGAAGCCATCGTGCTTGCCGCGCAGGCTGCGGAATTCAGCCAGCGTGATGTCGCTCGTGCGGCACTCCGCCGTCGCAGGCGTCACCAGCTTGCCGCCGGCATCGAAAGTGGCGGGCGCGAACGGCTTCGTGCATTTTGTGGCGAGCGGGGTCAGCAGGATGTCCGTCGTCGAGTGCAGGTCGTTCTGCGCGTGCCGGCAGACGAGTTGCTTGTCGCGCGTGAACGTGACGTCGCATTCGAGCACCCCGGCACCCTGCGCAGCGGCGGCCACATACGACTCCCGCGTGTGCTCCGGAAACCGCAGCGGGGCGCCGCGATGACCGATCGTGAACGAGTTGCGGCGGACGGGGTCGTCGACGCACGCCGCGAGCTTGGTCTTCAGCGCGCCCGGGGCGAGCCCCGCGACGAGCGCGACGGGCCGTGCGTCGGGCTTCGGCGCTACGATGTCGCCGGCCTGGCCGGTCCCCGGCAGCAGCAGCAGCGTAGCCAGCAGCAGGGGCAGGGGGCGGACAGCGAGTCGGATTGTTTGGCGGATCACGGGCTGCAGCACTGGGCACCTCGGCAAGTTCGGTCGCGGCTGATGCTCGCACCGCGCGGCCCGAATAGCCAACCCGTCGCGCGGCCTGCCCGGGGCGCGGCACAACGCACAGCCTGGACGTAGAACCCTTACTCCCGGTGGTGCGGGGTCTCGTTTAATCTCCCTGCCTGCATCGGTTCGAGGCGGAAGGCATGACGAAGGCAATCCTGGGGATCATCGGTGGCTCTGGCATCTACGACCTGCCGGGCATCGAGGAGGTGCGACCCGTGCAGCTGTCGACGCCCTGGGGCGAGCACTCGGACGGACTGCGCACTGGCCGTGTCGGCGCGACCGAGGTCGTGTTCCTGCCGCGGCACGGCCGCGGGCACCGCATCCCGCCGCACGAGATCAACTACCGCGCCAACATCGACGCGCTGAAGCAGTTCGGCGTCACCGATCTCGTCTCGTTCTCGGCTTGCGGTTCGTACAAGGAAGCGCTGAGCCCCGGCACGTTCGTGCTGGTCGACAACTTCGTCGATCGCACCGTGCACCGGGCCGGCACGTTCTTCGGCACCGGGTGCGTCGCGCACGTGTCGTTCGCGCATCCGGTCGGACCGGCGCTGCAGGACCGCATCGAAGGCGTCCTGCGCGCGGAGGCGATTCCCTACCAGCGGGGCGGCGTGGCCGTGTGCATGGAAGGGCCGCAGTTCTCCACGCTGCCCGAGTCGCTCACGTACCAGAAACTGGGTTACGACATCATCCACATGACGTCGATGCCCGAGGCGAAGCTCGCGCGCGAAGCCGAGATCACCTACGCGGTCGTGGCGATGGTGACGGACTACGACTGCTGGCACGAAGCGCACGGCGCGGTCGACGTGGCGAGCCTGCTGCGGGTGATGGCGGAAAACAGCGGCAAGGCGCGGCGCGTCTTCGCGCGGCTGGCACGCGAGTTTCCAACCGAACGCGTTGCCTGCCCGGCCGGCTCGCATTGCGCGCTCGACGGCGCGATCCTGACGCACCCCGACGTGCGCGACCCCGCGCTCGTCGCCCGGCTGCAGACCGTCGCCGGCCGCGTGTTGCGTCCGGCCCGGACGGGCTGACGCGTGCTGGTCCACGGGCAACCGTACCGCACGATCTGGCCGACCGGTGCGGGCGGCGACGTCGCGGTCATCGACCAGACGCGGCTGCCGTTCGAGTTCCAGGTGTGCACGCTGTGCAGCGTCGCCGAGGCAGCCGCGGCCATCCGCGACATGGTCGTGCGCGGCGCGCCGCTGATCGGCGTCACCGCCGCGTACGGCGTGGCGCTCGCCATGCGCGAGGATGCCAGCGATGCGAATCTCGCCGCGGCCACGGCCATGCTGGTGGCGACGCGTCCCACGGCCATGAACCTGCGCTGGGCGACGGCGCGCATGCAGCGACTGTTGTCGCAGGTGGCGCGTGAAGAACGCGCTGCCCGGGCCTATGCCGAGGCCGCGGCCATCGCCGAGGAGGACGTCGCGGCCTGCGCGGCGATCGGCCGGCACGGCCTCGAGGTGCTGCGTGCCATCGCGTCCCGCAATGCGCGCGGCCGGCCGCTCAACGTGCTGACGCACTGCAATGCCGGCTGGCTCGCCTGCGTCGACTGGGGCACCGCGCTGGCTCCTGTGTATGCCGCGCACGATGCCGGGCTGGCCGTGCATGTCTATGTCGATGAGACGCGGCCACGCAGCCAAGGCGCGTTCCTGACCGCCTTCGAACTCGGCGCGCACGGCATCGCGCATACCGTCATCGCGGACAACGCGGGCGGGCACCTGATGCAGCACGGCGCCATCGATGTGGTTCTCGTCGGCAGCGATCGCACGACGGCCACGGGCGATGTCGCGAACAAGATCGGCACGTACCTCAAGGCGCTGGCGGCACACGACAACGGCGTGCCGTTCTACGCGGCGCTGCCCCTGTCGACCATCGACTGGACACTGGCCGACGGCGTGCGCGAGGTGCCGATCGAGGAGCGCGCGGGACGCGAGCTCACGCACGTCCGCGGCCGCGCGGCGGGCGGTGAATTGCACGAGATCGAGGTCGTCGCGCCCGGTAGCCCCGTGCTCAACCCGGGGTTCGACGTGACGCCCGCGCGCCTGGTCACGGGCATCATCACCGAGCGCGGTGTGGCGGAGGCCGGGCGCGAGTCGCTGGCGGCCCTGTATCCTGAGCACGCGGGAAACTGAACACAGCCGTCAGGCGGGCACGCAGGAGTACGCGACATGCCGCGAGACCCTCGCGCAGAGATCATCGAAGTCACGCTGGCCCTCGACGCCGCCGGCATGGTGCCGAACAAGTCCGGCAACGTGTCCTGTCGCCTGGGCGACGGTTTCGCGATCACGCCGTCCGGCACGCCCTACCGCGAGTTGCAGCCGGCCGATATCGTCAGCCTGCCGCTCGACGGGCCCGTTGCCGGGGCGACGCCGCGGCCGTCGTCCGAGTGGCGCATGCACGCCGCCATTTATCGCGCCCGACCCGACGTGACGGCCATCGTCCACACGCACAGCCCGCGTGCCACCACGCTGGCGTGCGCGGGGCAGGGGATCCCCGCGTTCCACTACATGATCGCGCTGGCGGGGGGCGACGTGCGCTGCATGCCTTACGCTACGTTCGGCACCGCTGAACTCGCGGAGTCCGCCGTGCGCGGACTGGAGGGCCGGCGCGCGTGTCTGCTGGGCAACCACGGCGTGATGGCGGTGGGCACTTCGTTGCAGCGCGCACTCGCCGTCGCGGTCGAGGTCGAGAACCTGGCCGGGGAATACCTGGGCATGCTCGCGGCCGGTCTGCGGCCAAAACTGCTGGACGAGGCGGAGATCCGTCACGTCGTCGGCAAGTTCACCGATTACGGCCGGCTCGGCTAGCCGGCCGGGCCCCGCCGCAGTCGCCAGCGGCTGCCGACGTACTGCCCGCCGAAATACGCCGCGACGAACAGCGGGAGCAGGTCCCAGCGGAATGGCAGCCCCGCGGCGTAGCGCATGCCGATGACCAGCGGCACGACGGCGTGCACGGCGATGAACCACTGTGCCGAGAATTTCTTCACGCCCGCGCGCCAGTAGCCGAACGGCAGGTTGAGGGCGAACGTCGCAGCGATGATCGGCAGGTAGGCTGCCCATGAGTTCATCGACGCGCCCCGGCGTTCAGTGCGAGCTGCGCGCCATCAGCCGGTCGGTCCAGGCGATGCCGAGCGCCGAGAGGATGAAGACCGAGTGGATGATCGTCTGCCACATCACGCCTTCGGACGTGACCTGCGTGCAGCCCTTGCTGTTGGAGCCTGCCGCAACCAGCGCCTGTGCGGCTTCGATCGCCGCCTGCGTGTTGCACAACGGCAGTCCGCCGATCATGCCGGCCTCGATGAACGTCTTCAGCAGGTGGATCGAGCTGATGCCGATGATCGCCATCGCGAGCTTGACCTTGAGCACGCTGGCGTTGACGTGGCTGAGCCACTCGGGCTGGTCGGGGTGGCCTTCCAGATCGAGCCGCGACACGAATGTCTCGTAGCCGCCGACGATCACCATGACCAGCAGGTTCGAGATCATCACCACGTCGATCAGCCCCAGTACGATCAGCATGATCGACTGCTCGGTCAGCGTCCGCGCGGTCATGATCAGGTGCAGGAGTTCCTTCAGGAAGAGGAACACGTACACGCCCTGGGCGACGATGAGGCCCAGGTACAGCGGCAACTGCAGCCAGCGCGAGCTGAAGATCAGCGAGGGCAGCAGGCCCATTCGCTTGGGTCCGGTGGCATTCATGCGGGTGGCGCTCTGTGACGGGGGCAAAACGGCCCGCAAGAGTAGATCCCGCCAGGGCTCCTGCCAAGCGCCGTCTACCTGATCGCATCGGCTCGCGATGCATGACGGACTTCCCGATGCGCGTGGTGCATGGAATCTGCGGCGGCTGCGCCACGTCGAACGCGTACGCGATGTTCGCTAGCCCGTCCGTCTTCAAATTCGAGGTTTGAAAGTATCTCCCCATTGGGCTATAGATTCGATCCGGGTAAAACGCCAGGCCAAGGTGCTGGCCCATTTCGGCCGGGCGGGCCAATCAGGGAGGGTGAAAAGCGTGACTCATCGAAGACTATCGCCGCGAATCACTGCGGCGGTCGCAGCTGCGCTCGGGGTTTCTGCGCCGGTCGCCGTGACCTGCGCCCAGGCTGTCGCCGACGATGGCACCCCGCTGGAGACGATCATTGTCACGGCCACGCGCCGCGACGTCGACGTGCAGGACATTCCGTTCAACATCGTCGCGCTCGGGTCCGATGCCCTCGACACCCTGCGCATCACCAACCTGACCGAGTTCACGCGGGCTGTACCCGGACTGTACGTGCCGGACCAGGGACCGCGTTCCAGCAACCTGATCACCGTCCGCGGCTTGAACGTGAGTTCGCTTAGCGACGCCATAGCCAACGGCAATGGCGCGGGAGGCACGGTCGCAACCTACCTCGGCGACATCCCGCTGTTCGTGGATCTGCAGATGATCGATATCGAGCGAGTCGAAGCGCTACTCGGCCCGCAAGGCACCCTGTATGGCGCCGGCACGCTCGCCGGTGCCATTCGCTACCTGCCGAATCGGCCGGATCCCGCGGGTTTCGAAGCATCGGCGGGCGGCCGACTCTACTCGATCAACGAGAGCGACGGCATGGGCACGGACGTGTGGGGCGTCGTGAACGTGCCACTGGTAGAAGATCGCCTGGCCTTGCGCGTCGCCGCGGGCTACGTGAACGATCCAGGTTTTATCGACTACAACTACATCGTGCGCGAGCCAGGCGTATCCAATCCGAATCCCGACTTTGACGACCCTGAGGATGTCGCGGCAAACCTGCGCACGCAGAAGGACGTCGACACCGAGGAGACATTCACCGGCAGGCTCGGCCTGTTCTGGCAGGTGACCGATGCCATCGACGCCAACCTGACCTATTACTACCAGGACCAGCAGGTCGGCGGGCGCACGGTCAACCACAACCAGGCGTTCGGCACGAGCCGCTACGTGGCGGCGAGCCGCTTCCTCGAGCCGAACGACAAGACCAATCACCTGCTAGCGCTCGAGCTGACATGGGATCTCGGCTTCGCCGAACTGACGTCGGCCACGGGAGCGTCGAAGTTCGAGTCATTCGGCGAACGCGATCAGACCGACTTCCTGATGGACCTTGATTACGGCTACGAAGATTTCCCCCAGTTCGCGGCCTACTCGACCGACGACCTCGAGGAGAAGACATTCAACCAGGAACTGCGCCTTGTCTCCCAGGGCACCGGGAGGTGGAGCTGGATCGTGGGTGCGTTCTACAACCGTTACGAGGGCGACGCAGTCGCGTCGGAATTCACCCCCGGCATTCCGGAATGGTACGGACTGCCTGCCGGGACTTCTGACCTGGAATACCTCGCCGTCTCCGATCGCACGTTCGAAGAAATGGCGCTGTTCGGCGAGCTGGGTTACCAGCTGACCGATCGCTGGCAGGTGACGGTGGGCGCGCGCTGGTTCGATTACGACGACCAGCTCGCGCTCGAAACTTCGTTCCCGTTCTTCGATAGCGTGCTGAGCGACAGCAACAGGACCGGCGACAACGACGCCATCTTCAAGTTCAACACGTCGTTCAAGTTCACGCCGGACGTGATGGGTTACCTGACAATCAGCGAAGGTTACCGCCAGGGCGGCCTCAACTCCGGCCCGCCGTGCCAGGACCCCATCCCCGCCGAGCAGACGTTCTGCCTCAAGCCGGACGAGGTCCTGATCAAGCCGGACACGACGACCAACTACGAGGTTGGCCTGCGCAGCATGTGGCTCGATGGTCGGCTGATCGTGAACGCCGCGGTGTACCGGATCGACTGGAACGACATCCAGGTTGCCGGGACCAGCGACGTCGGCGAGGTCCCGATCACCGTCAATGGCGGCACTGCCGAGACCCGCGGCATCGAGCTGTCGACGCGCTGGGCAGTCACGGACTCCCTCGCACTGGCGGCGAGCATCGCCTTCAACGATGCCCAGCTCACCAGCGACGCCCCGGGGCTCGTCGACGGCGAAGATGCGTTCGACGGCGACCGCCTCTCGGGTTCACCGGAGCAGCAGGGCACGCTGCTGCTCGACTACGCGCGACCGCTCGGCAACGGCTGGACGGTGAACGCGAATTACACCCTCACGGCGGTCAGTGACGTGTATACGAAGGTGGGACTGCGCAACAACGGCGAAGCCCTGCCGGGGTATGCGATCCACGGCGCCTCGGTCGGGATGGGCGTTGGCCCGTGGACGGCGAGCCTGTATGTCGACAACCTGTTCGACAAATACGCGATCACGTCGGTGCGCCGCGATCCGAGCTACATCCGGCAGATCGAGCGCGCCGACCTGGCGCCGATCGATTCACGCACATATTTCCAGAGCATGCTGCGACCGCGCACCATTGGCCTGGAAGTTACGTACCGCTTCGATCTGTGAGACAGGTTTGGCCTCCGGGCAGCGGGCTTCGTCGATTCTCGAACGCGGTATCCGCGCGGCTGAGCGCGGCCGGATCACCGAAGGACTGGCGCAGATCCATGAGGCCTGTGCGGCCGATCCGGACGATCCCGAGCCGCAGGCGCAGCTGGCGCGCTGGCTCTCCAAGCTCAATCGCAACGAAGAAGCACTGGCAGCGGTCGCGCGGGCACTCGCGCTGGTGCCGCAATCGGCGCTGTGCTGGGACACCATCGGCGTTGTCCTGAGCCGCGCCGGTCGCCACGTACAGGCCGTCGAGTGCTTTGCCCGTGCCGTTGCACTGAACCCGGAGCGTGCCGGCCTGCATTTCAATCACGCCGCTTCGCTAAAGTTCCTCGGACGCCTCGCCGAGGCCGAGGCGGCGTACGAGGCGTGTGTCGGCTGCGATCCGCGCTTCTGGCGTGCGTACTCGGCACTCGCGGCGACACGCCGGCAAACAACCGAGCGCAACCACCTCGACCGGCTCGAGCGGCTGCTCGCGACCGGCCCGCTCGATCCCGACGCCGAACTGCACCTGCGTCATGCGCTCGCGAAGGAGCTCGAGGACCTCGGGCGCGAGGACGAGGCGTTCGAGCACCTGCATGTCGGCAATGCGCGCAAGTTCGCGGCGACCGGTTACGACGGCGTGCGCGACCAGCGCCTGTTCGCGGCAGTCATGCGTGCATTCCCGGAGCCGCTGCCCGCGCCGGAGGATCAAGGCGACAGCGCAGCCGACGATGCGCCGATTTTCGTCGTCGGCCTGCCGCGGACGGGTACCACGCTGGTCGAGCGCATCCTCGCGACTCATCCACGGGTCGCCAGCGCGGGCGAGTCGCAGAACTTCGCCTTGCTGCTCAAGCGCACGAGCGGCACGCGTTCGCCACAGGTGCTGGACGAGGAGACGCTCGCGCACTCGGCGCGGATCGACCTGCCGGCACTGGGCCACGAGTACTTGCGACGCACGCGGCCTGCCACGCCGGCCAGGCCGCGGTTCGTCGACAAGATGCCCCTCAACTTCTTCTACCTCGGCCACATCGCGCGCGCGTTGCCGAACTCCAGCCTGGTCGTCGTGCGCCGTCACCCGCTCGACGCCGGGCTCAGCAATTTCCGGCAACTGTTCGCGACCGGCTTCAGCTATTACGACTACGCGCGTGACCTGCGGGCGATCGGCCGGTACTACGCGCACTTCGATCGACTCATCGGGCATTGGCGCAAGGTGTTGCCCGGCCGCGTGCACGAGGTGCACTACGAAGCGCTGGTCCAGGACCAGCGGGCCACGACGGCAGCGTTGCTCAGGTCTTGCCGCCTGCCCTGGGACGAGGCCTGTCTCGCTTTCGAGCGCAATGCCACGGCCGTCGCGACGGCGAGCGCCGTGCAGGTGCGGCAGCCGCTCTACACCAGCAGCGTCGGCCGCTGGCGTCGGCTGCAGTCCCGGCTGGGCCCGCTGATCGAGGAACTGTCGGCGGCCGGCATTGAACTGCCGGGGGTGGCTACAGGCTCCACTCCAGGGTGAGCACCACGCCCCGACCCGCGGCATCGAGTCCGGAGCCGAACTCGCGGTAGCGGCGGTCACCCAGGTTGTAGGCCTGCAGCGCGGCGGTCGCGGTAGAATGCCCGCCCAGGCTGCGCCGGGCAGCCGCGACGGTACCCGCCCTTGAAGACTGCCCAGGACATCTATCGCGAGCTGCAGGCCAAGCTCGGCGACGTGCTGCCGGACGCCGAGCTCTACATCAAGGCCTAAGTGGCGGCCGAAGTGCTCGCCCTCAAGGCCGAGCGCAATGCCGTGATCCTGGGCCACAACTACATGGAACCCGCGCTGTTCCACACGGTGCCGGATTTCCAGGGTGATTCGCTGGAGCTCAGCCGTCGTGCCGCCGAGACCGACAAGTCGGTCATCGTGTTCTGCGGCGTGCGTTTCATGGCCGAGACCGCGAAGATCCTCAATCCCGGCAAGACGGTCCTGCTGCCCACGGAGAAAGGCGGCTGTTCACTGGCCGAGAGCATCACGGCGGCCGACGTGCGTGCGCTGCGCGCCGCCTATCCGGGCGTGCCGATCGTCACCTACATCAATACTTACGCCGACGTGAAGGCCGAGTGCGACATCTGCTGCACGTCGAGCAACGCGGCGGCCGTCGTCGAATCGCTTGGCACGGATACCGTGATCTTCCTGCCCGACGAATTCCTGGCCGCGAACGTCGCGCGCGAGACCGGCCGCCGCATCATCGTGCCGTCGGTGCTGCGCAAGGGCGCGCCGGCGGCGCAAGAGTCCAATGGCAGCCAGAAGATGGTCTCGTGGAATGGCCGTTGCGAAGTGCACGAGCTGTTCACGCCCGAGGACATCGAGGTGGTGCGCAAGCAGTATCCCGACGTGATGATCCTCGCGCATCCCGAGTGCAGCCCCGAGGTAACGGCCCTGGCCGACTTCTCGGGCAGCACCACCGCGATGATCAAGGCGGTCGAGCGGTCGACCGCCAGGCGCTTCCTGCTACTGACCGAATGCTCGATGGGCGACAACATCGTCGCGGCCAATCCGGGCAAGGAAATGCTGCGCCTGTGCAGCCACCGCTGCCCGCACATGCACGAGATCACGCTCGAGCAGACGCGCGATGCGCTCAAGTACATGCGCTGGCAGATCGACGTGCCCGAGGACATCCGCGTGCGCGCGCTGCGCTCGGTCGAGCGCATGCTGGCCGTGGGGCCGAAGATAGATTGAGCCACGTCCTGCACAGCGACGTCCTCGTCATCGGCTGCGGCATCGCCGGCGGCACGGCCGCGCTCGAGCTGGCCGAGGCCGGGCTCGACGTGACCGTCATCACGCGCGCCGATCGCGCCGGCGAATCCAACACGTACTGGGCGCAGGGCGGGATCATCTTCCGCGGCGAGAACGATTCGCCCGAGGCGCTGGCGCAGGACATCAGCAATGCCGGCGCCGGCCTGTGCCACGACGAGGCCGTGCGCACGCTCGCGACGGAAGGCCCGCCGCTCGTGCAGTCGGTGCTGATCGACAAGCTCGGCGTGCCGTTCGACCGCGCGGCTGACGGGCGGCTGGCACTTGGCCGCGAGGGCGGCCATTCGATCGCCCGCATCACGCACGCCACGGACGCGACGGGTCGCGCGATCGAGGACAAGCTGATCGAGGCGCTGCGTGCCCACCCCCGCGTGCGCCTGCTGACGCACCACACGGCGGTCGACCTGCTGACGCCGGCCCACCAAGGGCGCGACCGGCGCGCGGTCTACGAGCCGCTGTCCTGCGTCGGCGCATATGCGTTCGACCAGCACACCGGCAAGATCGATCGCTGCCTCGCGCGTGCCACCGTGCTCGCGACCGGCGGGCTCGGCCAGATCTACCTGCGCACGACCAACCCGGCGGGCGCCCGCGGCGACGGTCTCGCGATGGCCTATCGGGCCGGCGCGCGAGTGATCAACACGGAGTACATCCAGTTCCACCCGACGGCGTTCTACCATCGCAATGCGCCGTGCTTCCTGATCACCGAGGCCGTGCGCGGGGCGGGCGCGCGGCTCGTCGACGAGCAGCGCCGGCCGTTCATGGAGCGCTACGACCCGAAGTGGAAGGATCTCGCGCCGCGCGACGTCGTCGCGCGCAGCATCCACGCGGAGATGCTGCGGCTCAATGTGCCGAACGTGTACCTCGACGTCGCGAGCTACGTGCCGGCCGAACGCATCCGCGCGGAGTTCCCGGAAATGTACCGGAGCTGCCTCGAGTACGGCATCGACATCACGCGCGATCCGCTGCCGGTGGTGCCAGCGGCCCATTACTCCTGCGGCGGCGTCTGGATCGACCAGGACGGCGCGACGACCGTGGAACGGCTCTTCGCCATCGGCGAGGTGTCCTGCTCGGGCCTGCACGGCGCGAACCGGCTCGCCAGCACCTCGCTGCTCGAGGGCCTCGTGTGGGGGCATCGTTCCGCGCAGCGGATCGTCCAGCAGCTGGCCACGACCAACGGCGCGCGCTTCGATGAGATCCCGCCGTGGCAGGACACGGGGCGCGAGGCGCCCGATCCCGCTCTGATCGCGCAGGACATGAGCTCGCTGCGGCACATCATGTGGAACTACGTCGGACTCGTGCGCACGACGCGCCGCCTGCTGCGCGCGATCGAGGCCTTGCGCAACCTCGAAGTGGAGGTCGAGCGTTTCTACCGTGCGGCCGCGATGACCGACGACCTGATCGGCCTGCGCAACGCGGTGCGCGTGGCGCTGATCGTGACGCTGGCGGCGTGGGCCAACCCCGAGAGCCGGGGCTGCCATTACCGGGAATAGCGCTTCTAGTCCTACCCTTCCTGCGCTTCCTGTCCTTCCTGCCCTTGACCAGTGGTGTAAGAAACCGGCCCCTGCGCCCGACTTAAGGGTGTGCGTACCCGTCACGGGTTGCACGGATCACCCCAAGTCACGACAGGAGCCTCCGATGAACTCGACGAATTCCATCAAGCGGCCGGCCGCTGCCCTCTCGCTCGGCCTCGCTCTCGGCGCCGCGCTCAGCATCGCGTCACTCGCGGCGAATGCCGCGGACGCGCCTGGTGCAAAGGGCGAAAAGTGCTACGGCGTCGCACTGAAGGGCAAGAACGACTGCGCCGCAGGCGCCAATTCCTGCGCAGGTACGTCGAAGACCGACTACCAGGGCGATGCGTGGAAGCACGTCCCGGCCGGCACCTGCGAAAAGACGGCCTCGCCGACGTCGCCGACCGGCTTCGGCCAGTTGCAGGCGTTCAAGCCGAAGAAGTGATCGCGACGCCGTCCCGTCCATGCCGGCGCGGCAAGGGCGGGGCGGCCACGTTCGCGAGCGCGCCGCCACTGACGCAGCAGAGACCAACATGCCGAATCCCGTCGACCTGTTCGAGCGCATCCCGCATTCGCTTATCGCCCTGCTGGGCCGGTTCTCGATCGCGGCCACCTTCTGGCAGTCCGGCCAGACCAAGGTCGACGGCTTCGTGGTCGACCTCGTCGGCCGCGAGTTCCAGTTTGGCTGGCCCCGACTCGCCGAGTCGACCATCCCGCTGTTCCAGGACGAATACCAGCTGCCCGTGCTCGCGCCGGAACTCGCGGCCTATGCCGCTGCCACGGCCGAGCACGTATTCCCGGTGCTGTTGCTGCTGGGACTCGCGACGCGTCTTTCCGCGATGGCGCTGCTGGTGATGACCCTGACGATCCAGGTCTTCGTCTACCCGGCCGCTTACGCGACGCACGGCATCTGGGCGACGGTACTGCTGTACCTGATGGCGCGCGGCGGCGGCCGCTATTCGCTCGACGCGTCCTTGCCTTCGTTGCGCGCCGTCGCCGGCGAGCCGTCGGGCCTGCGCGCGTAGGCACGCATCGACTCGCGCAGGAACGCGACCTGTTGCCCGAAGTTGCGGCAATTCCTGCAGAGTGCGAGGTGCAGTCGCAGCGCGACCCGCTCGCCAAACGCGAGTGGCTGCTCCAGCGCCGCTGACAGCGCACGGGTCGCGTCGTCACAGTGCATCACGAGTCCTCCTCCCGGCCGCGCGACGGAGTCATTGGCCCGCCTCCGCAGCGAACCAGTGCTGCTCGAGACACATCCGCAGCCGCAGTCGCGCGCGGTGCAGGCTCACGTTGAGATTGCTGGTGGTGACGCCCACGGCGCGGCAGATCTCGTGGCTGTCGAGCTCGACGATCTCGCGCATCATGAACAACCGCGCCTGCTTGTCGGGCAGGTGGTCGAGGCACGCCTCGAAGACGCTCCAGAACTGCGCGTCCTGCAGCGCCGCGTGCGGATCGCCCCAGTCGGCGGGCGCGGCGTCTGCGGTCCAGTGCCCGTCGGCTGCGAACAGGCCATCGGCGACCGGATCAGGATCAGGATCGGGCTCGGCAACCGAGTTTCGCGTGGCGTAGCGTGCCTGCGCCCGCAACTGGTCGGCGATCTTGTGCCGCAGGATCGCGAAGACCCAGCTGCGATAGGCGGCCCGACCGGCGAACTTCCCGGCCCCGCGCAGCGCGCCGACGAACGCCTCCTGGACCGCGTCCTCTGCCGCCGCGGTGTCGGATAGCTGCAGCGTGGCAAAGCGCAGCATGCGCCGCCGCAGGTCCGTGACGAACTGCGGATCGTCCAACGCCCCCTCGGCGCCGGCGCCCTCGAATGACGCAGTCCCGCCCATCTCGCGTCGCTCGTCCTCAGAGCCGGTCGGTCGACCGGATGAAGCCGACGAGGTCGGTGCGGAACTTCCGCAGTGACGGTTCGTGCAGGTACATCATGTGCCCCGCGTCGTAGTACTCGACGTGGATGCGCGAGCGTGCCTCGGGCGTGATGTCGAGGTGCTCCAGGTCCATCATCGTCGCGAGGTAGGGCGTCGCCAGGTCGTACCAGCCTTGCTGCACCAGCACGTGCAGGCCCGGGTTCATCGTCATCGCGACCGCGAGATCCGGCACGGTGTTGGGGATCGGCGACATCCAGCCGTGGCTGCCCGGTGCCTTGTGTTTCCAGCTCCAGTCGATGTCGAACGCCGAGACCATGTATTCCTCGTCACGGCCGAACTTGAGCTCGTCGTGCAGGTAACCGAGGAACGCCGCGGTGTAGGCGGGACCCACGGCGGGGAAGAACGGGTCGTAGTCCATCTCTTCCGAGAGCGGGTTGATCGCCGGGCCGATGAAGCGCGAATCGATGCGGCCGGCGATGAGGCGGTCATTGCGCTTCACTTCCTGCAGGAACTGCGGGTGGCTCACGCGCAGGTCCGCGCGTTCCCAGTACGCGGGCGTGGTGCCGGTGTAACGCGCGAGCTTCGCCGCGATCGCCTGCTTCTCCGCAGCCGGGATCCCATAGCCCTTGGCGAGCGCGGGCGCGTACTCTTCGCGCGCGAACCGCTCGACCTCGCGCATGTATTCCTGGACGGTGGCCGGCTTGTCAGCGATCAGCCCGTGGTACCAGGCGGTGGCGGCCAGCGTCGGGAAGTACGCGACGTGCCCGAGATCCATGCCTTCGCCGTCGATGCCGGTCGCGGCATTGAGGAACGGCGACACGATGACGAGGCCATTGAGGTTCATGCCGAGCTCGGCCTGCAGGTAGTAGGCAAGCCCTGCGCCGCGCATGCCGCCGTAGCTTTCGCCCAGCACGTACTTGGGTGAACCCCAGCGCCCGTTTTCCGACACGTAGCGCTTGATGAACTGCGCGACCGACTTGATGTCCTCGTCCACGCCGTGGAAGTCGGCGGGCTTGGCGTCGCCGAGCGGCTTCGAAAAGCCGGTGCCGACCGGATCGATCATGACGACGTCGGTGACGTCGAGTGGCGAGTACGCGTTGTCGACGATCTGCGAGGGTGGCGGCGGGGCATAGCCGCCGTCGTTGACGCCGACGCGCCGCGGGCCCATGACGCCCATGTGCAGCCAGATCGACGACGAGCCGGGGCCGCCGTTGAACGCGAACGTCACGGGCCGCTGCGTGCGGTTCTTTACGCCGTCGACCGTGTACGCGGTGTAGCCGAAGCGCGCGATCTGCCTGTCCTGTGGATCCTTCAGGATGAACCAGCCGGTCGTCGCCGTGTACTTGATCACCTTGCCGTCGATCGTGACCTGGTGCTGCGTGACCGAGGAAGCGGGGGCGGCTTCCTTCGCTGCGGCCTGCTTCTCGGCGCCGGAGGCTGCGTCGTTCTTTGCATCCGCGCCCGGCGCGAGTGCGGGCGCGAGAGCCAGCCACGCCGCGACGGCCGCGCCGGCAATGCCACTTCGATGCATCAGGGGACTCCTCAGAAGATGCGGATCAGTTCGCGCACGGTGATGCAGACGAGCACCAGCGAGCCAAAGACGAACACGGTGAAGCGCACGACGACCTTGTTCACGGTGGCCTGTACCAGCGAGTGCACCACGCGTGAGCCGACGTAGATCCACGCCAGGTTCAGCGTGGCCGCGGTCGCGCCGCCGGTGAGCGCGCAGAAGAACATCAGCGCGTAAAAGATCGTCGGCTGCTCGTGCAGGTGGTTGTAGTTGTCGGCGGCAGATCGCGCGTACTCCGGTAACCGGTGACCGTAGGTGCCGGGATGCGCGGCTTCCTGCGGGTCGATGCCGGCGCGCTTCATCGCGGGCAGGCGCGTCGCGTAGAGCCAGAACCACATGACGAGCGTCCACGCGATCAGCGCGAGGACGGGCGCAAGGAACTGTGCAGTCGTTGGCATCGATCCCCCGGAAGTGAGCGTGTCGATCTGGTCAGCGGTCGAGCAGTTCGAAGCGCAGGCCGGAGTGCGCCTGCAGGCGATCGATGATGCGGTCGCCGAAAATGGCCGCGGGCGTCCAGAAGCCGCCCGGCTTCTCCCTGCGCGACACGTCACGCGCGAGGCAGGCCGCGGCCTGGCCCAGCATCCTGGCCGTCGAACCGTAGCCGGGATCGCGATCGCCCGTGACACGCGCGCGGATCACCTCGCCAGCCTGCGTGCGGCCGTGGAAGCGCAGGTCGAAACCGCCGGTGCGCTGCGCTTCGGGGCTGGGGCCCTCGCCCGGGGCAGGCAGCACGTACTTCTCGAGCAGCCCGCGCACGGGGCCGATCGAACCCGCGACCATGAACGCGCCGAGCCCGGCACCCGTGGCCGTGGCGGCGAGGCGTCCCTTGAGGCCGCGGCCCGTCATCACCGCCTCGTCGTAACGGAAGTCCGGGCCATACGCGCCGCCCAGCAGCGCATTGGTCCGGTGCACGACGCGCGTGTTGATCGCGCTCATCACGAACGGCGCCACCCAGGCGTCGAAGTCGGGGTCGTACTCGGCGAACCCGACGTCAGCCTGCCGCACGCGCTTCGGTCCGCCCGGCGGGCAGATTGCGTAGGGATCGGCCAGTTCCTTGCGCAGGCCGGGGTTCGACTGCACTTCCTTCAGCACGTTGAGCAGCGATGCAACGGTACCGCCCGAGAATCCGCCGCGCATGCTGCGCACTCGCATCTTGACGGTGGTGCAGGGCGTGCCGAACCGCACCTGCGACTCGCGCTGCACGAAGTGCACGCCGAGATCGGAGGGAATCGAGTCGAAGCCGCAGTTGTGCACGATGCGGGCGCCTGAATCGCGCGCCGCGGCCTCGTATTTCCGGATCATGCGGCGCATCCACTGCACTTCGCCCGTGAGGTCGCAGTAATCCGTGCCGGTCTCGGCGCAGACCCGCACGAGCGGCTCGCCGTAGAGCGCATACGGCCCCACCGTGGACACGACGACCCGCGCGCCCTTGCAGAGCCTGCGCAATGCGGCGTCGTCGGCTGCATCGGCCTGCAGCAGCGGGAGGTCCTGCGCGCCGTGGCCGAGCGACTTGCGCACGGATTCGAGCTTGGATAATGAGCGGCCCGCCGCGGCCCAGCGCAGGTCGCCGTCGAGCCCGAATTTGTCGAACAGGTATTGCGCGAGGATCTGGCCGACGAAACTCGTGGCGCCGAAGACGACGACGTCGTGGGTGCGGGTTGTCATGGGCGACATCTTAGACCAATGTCGAGCTTTGGCTCCGCGGGAAGGAAAAATGGCCGCACGCCCCGGCATCGCCCAGCTGCTGCTCGCCGTCGTCGCCGGGTGTGCAGTGAAGCCATCGCCTGCGCCAGAAGGCCAGGCCGGGCGGATGCAGCCAGCCGCGCCCCCTGTCATCACCTGCCTGCTGCAGGCTCCGCCACACGTGAGCCTGACCGAGCCAGTCGTCCCAGTGACGTTCATGCTGCACAATGCGGGCATCGCCGAGATCCGCGTGCTGGCGCGTCATACGCCGCTGGAGGGAATCCTGGGCGACTTGTTCGAGGTCACGCTGGCGAACCAACGGCTCGCCTACCGAGGCCCGATGGTCAAGCGTGGTGCGCCGGACGCCTCTGAATTCGTAACGCTGGCACCCGGCGACCACGTGCGCGCGACGGTCGACCTGCTCGAGGGTTACGATCTGTCCTCGGCCGGGCAGTACACGGTGCGCTTCAGCGGCACCGGCGGCTACGCCTGTAACGAACTGCGGCTCACACGGGACTGAGGTGATCGAAATGCGTGCGGCAAAAGGAATTGTCTGCGGCCTGGCCTGCATTGCGGCCATGGCAACCCCGGCGTACGCGGCCGGCGAGTGGGTGTCCGTCACGAAGACCGACCGGACCGAGGTTCTCGCCAATCCCGCGTCACTCGGCGTCTCGGCGGCATCGTGGGTGATCGTCGCGACGCGCCAGAATTTCACGGAGCCACAACCCGCGGCGAAGAAGGGCAAGACGTTCCTGTCGGCGCGCAACGAGTATCGCGTCGATTGCGGCAGCCGCCGCCTTGCCTATCGCGAGATCGACGCATATGCCGAGCGGGACCTGCAGGGCGAGCGCGTGCAGAAGACCAAGGTGGGCGAGAAGAACCTGAAGTGGATGGACGCGCGGACCGGCACCGTGTTCGGCGAGATCCTCGACTACGCCTGCAAGAACGTACCGGCTGCGTCCGCGGCCGGCGCGGCTCCCTGACGCGCGGCCGCCCATGCAGCATCGCGCAGCGACAGCCGCCGGTATCGGCGGCCTGGAATTGTTCACGCAGTCATGGCTGCCCCATGCGCCGCCCCGCGCGGCGATCGTGATCGCGCATGGTCTCGGCGAGCACAGCGGGCGCTATGCGGCCTTGGCCGCCGATCTGGTGGGTTGCGGCCATGCCGTCCACGCGCTCGACCATCGTGGTCATGGCCGCTCCGGCGGCCCGCGCGCGAACATCGAACGCTTCTCGTACCTAGTCTCGGATTTCTCCGCATTCGTGGGGCGCTGCGCGCGCCAGCACCTCGACACGCCCCTCTATGTGCTTGGCCACAGCATGGGCGGGGCCGTCGCTTTCGCCACCGCCTTGCGGCTGCAGCACCAGTTACGCGGCCTGGTGCTCTCGGCGCCCGCGCTCGCGACCGACACGGCCGTGCCGCGCCTGCAGGAGTGGTTCGCGCGCGCTCTTTCGGTGGTCGCGCCGAACAAGGGTGCGCTCTCGATTCCTCCGGCCGCCGTGAGCCGCGATCCAGCCGTCGTCTCGCGCTACGAGTCGGACCCGCTCGTGCATCACGGTGCCGTGCCCGCGCGCACGGTCGTCGAGCTGCTCGACGCCATGCAGGCCTTTCCTGACAGCATGCGCGAGCTGCGGCTGCCGACGCTGATCCTGCACGGTACGGCCGACAGGCTCGTGCCGCTTGCGGCGACGCGTCCTCTGTACCAGGCGATCGGCGAGAACTACCGCACGCTCAAACTGTACGAGGGTCTCTTCCACGAGGTCTTCAACGAGCCCGAGCGTGCAAGCGTGACTGCCGACCTGATTGCCTGGCTCGATCACTGAGGCGCGCGTCACGGTTTCCGCAGCCGGCCGTGACCGGGCCCCCCTGGCCGCCCGGATCGCAGTATCGTCGCAACCACATGGCCGCCTCGTCCCGCCGACCGCAGCGATCCCGGGTGCCCCGCATTGTCGCGGCCGGCATCGTCGTCTTCGCCGGCGGACTGCTTGCCAGCGGAGCACGCGCCGACGACGTGCGTCCGCCGCCCCTGCCGCCGGCAGGAAACGGGCTGGAGCCGGCCGAGCCCCGCCCGCTGCCCCCCGCCACGGAAACCGCGTGGTGGCGCGAAGGCGTCGCGGTCTTTGCGAATCTCTGGGATGACACGCGGGCACGCCTCACGGACGACATGCCGGACTGGCTCCATCACCTGTCGTGGCGCAAGCCCGCGACGCCGGACGAGTCGCGCGCGGCTTACGTCGTGCTGCAGGACGACCGGACCGACGGCATGGATCTCGTCACGCTGCGCTACCGGCTGTCGGATCAGGGGCCGTTACGCGCTTACGCAGGCGCGGGCTTCAATCACTCCCGTTACTTCGCCGACGAGCGGGCGGCAGGCCCGGCGCTGCTGATCCGGCGCGACCGCCACAGCGATCTCGGTGCGACGGCGGAGCTAGGCGCGGAGCTGGCGCTGAGCGGGCGAGTTCGCCTGAATGCCGATCTGCGGTGGGCCGACCTCGACGACCGCGCCGACCTGCTGCACACGGCTTACGGCCCGGTGGCCGCGGATCCGGTGACGCTCGGCATCAGCCTGGGCTATCGGTTCCGCTGAGCCTCGCGTTCAGGCCGACGGGATGAAGTCCTCGTCACCCTGCTGCACGCGCTCGAATTTCAGGAACTCGAAGTAACCGCAGGTCCTGTCCTCCGGGTACAGCCGGCACACCGACGGCCGCGCGGCGTACACCGTGCAGCGGCGTTCCTTCTGGTCGAAGAACATGCACGTCGACTTGTAGATGTGGTCCTGGCGGTGGCGCAGCAGCTGCTCGTCGAGCTCCTGCGTCCGGTACCGGTACGTGAACTTCAGGCGCGCCGCCGTCTTGCTGATGCCGAAGTGCCGCGCCAGCCGCTCGATGTCGAAGTCCTTGACCGCGATGCGTGAGTAACTGCAGCAGTAGCCGGGGCACTTGGCACAGTCGTACTTCGGCTTCGGCTTCCTGATCTTCTGCGTCATGAGCGGTCGGGGTCCCGTTGCAAACGGCGCAGTGTAACGGGGCGCACGGCGCCGCGCATGCGCACGGCAAACCCGGTGTTCAGTGAGTCGAGGCGTGCCGCGGCCAGCGCGTGATTCGCAACTGGCCTGCCGCGGCCGAACCCGGGACCATGGGCCGCAGCGTGAGTTCGGCCGGGCCGCGGGCGAGTTCCACGTCGCCGAGGCGGATCCAGCGGCGGCCCCACGTGGATTGATCGACGGCGCCCAGGACCTGCGGCGTGCCCGACGCGTCACGGATGGCCGCCTCGGCCGCGCGCGTCTGCTGCGCAACCGCCTCGTACCACAGGGCGATTTCGTAGCGGCCCGCGCGCGGCACGCGCCAGCGCCAGCGCGCGGAGCTGTCAGGTTGCCGTTTGCCGTTCACGACGAGCGGCGCGTGGCCCGCCGCGTCGTCGAGCCCCAGGTGGCGCAGCAGCCGGACCGTGAAGTCGCCGAGCCGCGCGACGTCCCACGGCCCGGGCTCGCGCGCGTCCCACCCGTTGGTGAACGCGGCGATCACGAGCCGGTGCCCGTCGGGCAGTTCGGCGTACATGACGTCCTGCAGCGTGTCGAACGCGCTGCCGATCTTGTTCTCGTGCACCGAGCCCGGTGGCAGGCCGCCGCCAAGACTGCTGTATGCCGAGAACGCGGGCCTGCGCAGCAGGTCGCGCATGTAGCTCGTGGCCGCGGGTTCGATCGTGCCGGTCGCCACGCCCAGCATGAGTTGCGCGGCGAGGTCGGTCGTCATCGCGTTGCGGCCGAGCCTGCGCCAGGCGTCATGTTCCAGTCCCTGCGGTTCCTCGCCGGAATTGGTCGGATACGTCTTGGTGAAGAGCCGTTGCGTACCCAGCAGGCCGAGCTGGTCCAGCACGCGCTCGGTGTAACGGCGACGTTCGATGAACGTGTCGAGGTCCGCGCCGGCCGGACCGTTCACGGCGCCGCTGATGCGGTCGACCACTTCACCGGTTGCGACGTTGTCCGAGGTCTCGATCATCGGGCGCGCGTACGCATCGAGGCAGTCGGGCGCCTGGCCCTGCTCACGGCACCAGTGCACGGCGCCCACGAGGAACCCAAGCTTGACGCTGCTGGCCGGGTACGCCAGGTGGTCGCCCTCGACCGCGCCGCGCCGCCATGTGCCGTGCCTGTCTTCGAGCAGCACGGTGACGTGCATGCGGTCGAACGGCTGCTGCGCCAGGAACCCGCCGCGGGCCGTTTCTACCGCAACCTGCACGCGCGCGTCGTCGATGATTGCCGGCAGCGGCCCGGCACTGGCACGCGCCGCGAGCAGCAATGCGGCCAACGCCACGGCTTCGACGGCGAGCGCGCGCGACAGCGCCAGTCGTCCCTGCATCACGGCGCCGGTCAGCCACAGCACCGTGATCACGGCAACGGCCGCGGCCAGCAGCAGGGCCGCCGGCATCGACTCCGAATACCAGAGCACGAGCACCGAGCCCAGGATCGCCAAAGTCAGCTGGAACGTCGCAAACACTCGCGCCGCCGCCGACAGCGGCGGGTCGTAGGTGGTGACCCGGGCGATGTCGAATGCCGGCTTCGGTCCAAAGCCCTGATCCGGCTGCCAGCCTGGCGGCTTGATCCAGAACAGCAGCCGGTCACGCCAGTTCTGCGCCCGCCGTGACTTGCGCACCAGGTCGGCATAGACCTCGAGGTTGGCCCACAACGGGTCCCACGACTGCAGGGGCGAGCGCGTGCCATACACGCAGCGCTCGGACTCTTCGACGAACGTGCCGAACATCCGATCCCACACCATCAGGATGCCGCCGTAGTTGCGGTCGATGTAGCGATCGTTCACCGCGTGGTGCACGCGATGGTTCGAGGGCGAGGCGAACCAGCGGTCGAACCAGCCGAGCTTGCCGATCACTTCCGTGTGGATCCAGTACTGGTACAGCAGGTCGATCAGTGCGGCGACCGCGAACATCTCCGGCGGTACGCCCGCGATCGCCATCGGCAGGTAGAAGATCCAGCCGAGCAGGGCGCCGCTGCTGGTCTGGCGCAAGGCGGTCGACAGGTTGTAGCACTGGCTCTGGTGGTGCACGACGTGCGCCGCCCAGAAGACCGCGCTCTCGTGTCCCAGCCGGTGGTTCCAGTAGTAGCAGAAGTCGTAGAAGACCACGGCGAGGATCCACGCCCACCATGCATGCGGCCAGTTGCCGAGCGCCATGTATTCATAGGCGAGCGCATAAATGCCGAAGGTGAGCAGCTTCACGAACAGCCCGGTGACCTGGCTCATCACGCCGAGGCTCAGGCTGTTGATCGCGTCGTTGAGGCGGTAGACGCTGGCCTGTCCACGCGCCCGCGCGATCGCGTACTCCAGCGCGATCAGCGCGAAGAATACCGGCGTCGCGTATGCAATGGCCTTGCCCATGCGCGATCCTAACGCTCGTCGTCCCAGCCGCGCGACCGTTCGACGGCTCGCGACCAGCGTCGCAGGCGCGTCGCCGCTTCGTCGCGCGACATCAGCGGCTCGAAGCGCCGCTCGACCTGCCAGTTGGCAGCGACCGCCGCGGGCGATGACCAGAACCCGACGCCGAGGCCGGCCAGGTAAGCCGCGCCAAGCGCGGTCGTCTCCGTCACCTGCGGTCGCACGACCGGTACGCCCAGCAGATCGGACTGGAACTGCAGCAGAAGGTCATTGCGCGCCGCACCGCCGTCCACGCGCAGTTCCACCAGCGGATGCCCCGCGTCACGCTGCATCGCCTGCAACACCTCGGCGCTCTGGAAGGCGATGGCTTCGAGGGCGGCGCGCGCGATATGGCCGCGCGTCGTGCCGCGCGAGATGCCCACCATCGTGCCGCGCGCATAGGCGTCCCAGTGCGGACTGCCGAGACCCGTGAATGCGGGCACGAGGTAGACGCCGCCGGTGTCCGGCACGCTGGCGGCGAGCGCTTCGACGTCCGCGGACTGCGCGATGATGCCGAGGCCGTCGCGTAGCCACTGCACGACCGCGCCGCCCACGAAGACGGCGCCTTCGAGCGCATAGCAAAGGTCATGCGTGCGCCACGCGATCGTGGTCAGCAGCCGGTTGGCGGAGGCCAGCGGTTCCGTCCCGGTGTTCATGAGCAGGAAGCAGCCCGTGCCATACGTGTTCTTGGCCATGCCCGGCTCGAAGCACGCCTGCCCGAACAATGCGGCTTGCTGGTCGCCCGCGATGCCCGCGACGCGTACCTGCGTCGCGCCGAGCGTTGCCACCGGCGCGTCGGCCGGCGTCATCGATGACGACACAACCTCCGGCAGTACCTGGCGAGGGATACGCAGGCGCTCGAGCATGAAATCGTCCCACTGCGCCGTCGCGAGGTTCAGCAGCAATGTGCGGCTGGCGTTCGACACGTCCGTGACGTGGCGTGCGCCATGGGTGAGCTTCCAGACGAGCCAGCTGTCGATCGTGCCGAACGCGAGTTCGCCGCGCGCGGCGCGTTCGCGCGCTGCGGGCACGTTGTCGAGCAGCCACGCGAGCTTCGTGCCGGAAAAGTAGGGATCGAGCAGCAGGCCGGTGCGCCGCGTGACCTCGGCCTCGAGCCCTTCGCCCTGCAGTTGCCGGCAGAAATCCGCTGTGCGGCGGTCCTGCCAGACGATCGCGGGGGCCACCGGCCGGCCCGTGCCGCGGTCCCAGAGTACGGTGGTCTCGCGCTGGTTGGTAATGCCAATCGCAGCGACGTCCGCCGCCGTGACGCGGGCCCGAGCGAGCGCTTCGGTGATGGTGGCGGCCTGCGTCGCCCAGATCTCCTCCGCGTCGTGTTCCACCCAGCCCGAACGCGGGAACGACTGCGTGAACTCACGTTGCGCGGTCGCGACCGGCCGGCCCGCCGCATCGAACAGGATCGAGCGCGAGCTGGTGGTGCCCTGGTCGAGCGCAAGGATGTACTGAGGCATCGGGTCACCTGCGGCGAGTCGCCTGATTCTAGTGCAGCGGACCGTGCATTGCGCCCCGTGCCATGGTTCGACATCATCCTGCAATGACACAGGCCGAAGGCGTCGCGGAGTTCACCCTCAAGGCCATCGTCATCGGCGTGGTGCTCGGCATCATCTTCGGCGCGGCCAATGCGTACCTCGGCCTGCGCGTGGGCATGACGGTGTCGGCCTCGATTCCAGCCGCCGTGATGACCGTCGCAGCCTTCCGCCTGCTGCGCGCGCGCGGCACGATCCTCGAGGCCAATCTGTCGCAGACGGTCGCTTCCGCGTCGACATCGCTCGCGACCGGCACGATCTTCACGATTCCCGCGCTGTTTCTGTGGGGTGCCGTGCCGCCGTACCTGCAGGTCGTGGCGCTCGCCTTCCTCGGTGCGCTGCTCGGCATCGCCGCGATGGTGCCATTACGCCGACTGCTCATCGTGAAGGCACACGACGAACTGCCGTACCCGGAAGGCACGGCCTGCGCCGAGGTGCTGCGCGCCACGGCC